>Ga0209589_1010629_pt1 | contig 13338 bp, 7 predicted proteins | sample CowpeawhiteBW_FD_187525 | JGI IMG/M metagenome (GOLD analysis project Ga0209589, IMG submission 187525) | Root nodule microbial communities of legume samples collected from California USA - Cow pea white BW (SPAdes) (version 2) | ecosystem: Host-associated > Plants > Roots > Nodule | place: USA...
GGGGTGTGTGTGTGTGGGTGTGTGTGTGTGGGAGGGGGGGGGATGTAAAAAAATTAAGTTCATATGTTTGAAAATGAAATAAATATGATTCACTGATTGTATATTGAGTAATGGAACCTATAAAAGAGATATTTTTGTTTTATCAAATATTTAAATCACGTAGATTGGGACAATCTAATAAGCATATTTAATTACTATTAACTTCATCGTCACATATATAGTAGCAGGTAGTGGCCATTAAACATACAAATATGTACATTATCTAAAACTTTTTTCAAAAAGAACCTATATAACTTGGCATCTCTAAGAAGTTCTAATTCAAAATATACATTCTAATTACATTTTCATAAATAACTCAAAATAAAACTCCAATACCTCGTTCGTTCTCGTCAATATCACTTCATGATCATATGTTCACGTATGATATAAAATCATTGTCGGTGGAGATTACAACACCATAATAGAAAAAAGTTAAGCTAATGTAAATTAATCAATGCCACATATACCAATTTCATAGTCAATAAAAATTCCAACATTTTCATCAAACATACAAAATTATTTTATAAACAAGTTTTATATCTCACCTTTTATCGTGCTTTCCTCGTTTTTGTCATAAATATGGTTCAACAACTAAAATTACATTAGAGACAGAATTCATCATCAACTTTAAAATCAATATTTAACAATAAGAATCAAATGTCTATTATAATACAATACTCACGACTTAATCATCACAACACAACCCTAATGGTTCAATTCTAACATAGACATTTGACTTTACTTCTAAAAGAAGAGTGTATTGAGCAAACTCAAATACTATGCACTTGTCATAACTCACTCCTTGATCTCAAGAGCTATAGTTATAAACTTCATACTGGGATACCGATCCCTCTCAAGTATGACACAAGTATATTACTTATATCTTTTAGGTCTGATCCTTTTTCATATTGAAGCTCCAAATTATAAGAATCTCCTTCAACTCTCACAACTACATATCATCCTCTACATGAGTTTGATGTTAGTAACTCACAGGATAGTCTTTTCAAAATCACTCTCAATACACCACATAACATTTCATCAATGTACTACTCCCTTCCTAGAAGTCACTACATTCACAACATCCACACAACCATATACTCAAGTCAAAACAATTAAGTTAACTAAATACAAGATTTAGAACATCTTAAATTTGTTTGTTTATAGGTATAAAACCTTCAAATTCTCTCAACACTTCCACTTTTACATGCAACGAGTTACCTTGAGCGGTAGGCTCGCTCAGCGAAAACATGGATCAACCGATAAAATGAAATTTCCCTACCACTGATGGGAAGGTGGTAACGAGGAAAGTCGATCAAAAGGTCGTCAGAGAATGGTATGAGAATAGTTTAAGGATGCAAAGAGCTACTTATTGCATCGAGACAACGGCTAATCCTAGGGTCTCAGATTCGAATTCTCATATTGCAAATGGTGATTGAAGACAACCGGTGGGTGAAATTAAAGAGGTGGAAGTATAAGTAGGAAGGAAGCTGAAATTGGGAGATGATCAAGATAAGAAGTTGGAGTCATAATTGATAAGGTTTTGAAAGATAACATCCAATCATTTGCCTTGACATCGATAGACATACCTTGAATAGACCAATATTTCCTATGCCATCTCTGAAAGCTAAACTGAGAGCCCAAAGACGTCGTAGGCTAGGAGAAGAGAAAGCGCAAGTAGTGAGCAAAGAAGTAAACAAGCTAATTGAAGCAAATCCCATAAGCGAGATCCAATACCCCGAGTGGTTGACAAATGTGGAGATGGTGAAAAAATCAAATGGCAAATGGATGATGTGTAGATTTTACCAACCTAAACAATGCACGTTCTGAAGACTCATATCCTCTCCCGAACATAAACACTTTGGTAGACAATGCTTTGGGATACGAGTTGTTAAGCTTCATGGATGCATATTTTAATTACAATCAAATCAAGATGCATATGATGGGTGAAGAAAAAACAATATTTATAGGAGAAAAGACTAGCTATTGTGAAAACATGATGCCTTTTAGGTTAAAGAACGTAGGGGCCACGTACTAGTGTTTGATACAAGATTTTACAACATATATTGGGAAGGAACGTGCAATCATATATAGATGATATGGTTGTGACCTTGGTTTATAGTGAAGTCCGTTAGAAGGACCTCGGGGAGTTATTCTCAATTATAAACAGGTTCTAGCTAAAGGTCAACCTTGACAAATGTGTTTTTGAGCTAAAAGTTGACAAACTCCTTGGGTTTTCACTAACAGGGAGGGGAATTGAGGCTAACCCAAAGAAATGCTTAGCCATAATTAATATGAAAAGTCCTAACAATGTAAAGGAAGTACAAAGACTAACGGGAAGGATGACAACTCTATCTAGAATATTTACGAGAAGTAGGGATAAGGAATTTTACTATTTTCAATGCCTAAAAGAGAATGAGAAATTTTAGTACATTGAAGAATGTGAAAATACATTTCTACAACTTAAGAAATACTTGGCAAGACCTTTCCATCCTACGTAAATGCCTAAAAGAGAATGAGAAATTTTAGTGCATTGAAGAATGTGAAAATACATTTCTACAACTTAAGAAATACTTGGCAAGACCTTTCCATCCTACGTAAACATGTGCGGGGGCTACCACTCTAGTTATGAATAACTATTATTGAGCATGTAGTTAGTTGGATGTGGTACAAAACATAGAGGAGGAGCAACGATCAATCTACTTCGTTAGTAATGTCCTTTATGAAGTAGAAGGAAAGTATTCGATAATAGAGAAGGGGACTTTGACAGTGGTGTAAATAGCAACAAGGCTCCGTTATTATTTTTAGAGTCACAAGGTAGTCGTTATGACCAACCTACCTATCACACAAATATTGTAAAGGCCCAATTTGTTAGGAAGGATGGTCAAATGGTCTTTAGAGTTATTTGAATATGATATCAAATATGAAGCTAAGGGGCAACAAAGCTCTAATACTTTCTAATTTCCTTTCAAAGTTATCAGCCCCAACGCAGTCATAAGCACAACTTTGCAAGTGGATTTTGTCTGTGGATGAAGCCTTGAATCTTTGAAGAAGTGGAGCATGAGTAGTGTTGGAAGTGCCCAAACGAATGTTGATTCAATAATCTAGCAATTATCTTTCAAGGAAGGTAATAACCAAGCTAAATATGAAGCCTTGATTGCAGGAATGTGGTTAGCAAAAGAGATAGGCGTAATCGAGGTTGTGGCCAAGAGCTACTCATCTCTTTTCATTGGCTAGGTATTTGGTTAATTCCAAGCAAAAGACCCTTTAATTGGTCGGATACCTAGAGTTTTTAAAAACCTTGGCTAAGGTGTTTGAGGTTTTCAATCTGGTGTATGTTCCCCAGGAAGAAAATTGTGGAATAGATCTCTTATCAAGATTGGCAAGTTACACCAAGCCGAGATAGCACAAGACTGTCATCAGATAAATTTTATTTGTATCTAAAGTGTGTGTCAAGATTCGTAATGAGGAGTAAGTGTTCACCGTACAAGGTGAAAGGAGAGAATCAAGGATGACTCCTTTAATAACATACATGGTTGATGGAAAACTGCTTCGAAATCCTGTGGAAGCTCAGAAAGTAAAGAAAAATTCTAGTAGGTACACCTTGCTCAATGGTCACCTATTTAGTTTAGGTTTCTCCTAACATATACTAATGTGTATCAAAGAAGATGAGGTTGATCTTATAATGGTTGAGCTACATGAAGGAATATGAGAAAGCCATGTCGAAGGAAGGGTGTTAATGTTAAGGGTCCTCAAAGTAGGTTATTTTTGGCTAACAATAAGAAATGACAACATGGAATATGCCAAAAAGTGTGATCAATGACAACGATACTCAAACTAGCATAAAGCACCCTGAGAGGTTCTTCACTCAAGCATTCTCCCTGGTTGTTCCACACATGGGGAATTAATATTTTGGGACCTTTTCCATAAGTAGATTGACAGGTGAAATTCCCCATAGTAGCAATGAAGTATTTCACAAAGTGGATTGAAGTGAACTAGAATGTCAGGATAACCTCAAGTACTGAATCCCTACATTAATGCATACACTAAATAAACATGTGCCTAATCTAACTTGGATCAATGTACATCATTCTCAAACAGTTTAGATGCACAAATAATTCCCTTACTAACTTCTAACATCATTAGAACTATATTATAAACACATAACTCTCATAAGTACGATTAATTGGAAAACTCTGCAATACGTGAAAATACTTGTCAACGACAAGATGTTTCACCCTAGCAAGCCTACGCGCCTAACGAGAGCACCACTAGAGCTTCCAGTGATAGCCAAGTTAGTGAGTTTTCTAACTTTGAAGTCACCCAATGAGAATACCCTTGCCCAACGACCACCAAGTCAATGAGCTCTCTAACTTTGGTATTGCCCAAAGAAACCACACTCAGTAATTCACATATAGCATGCATTAATGTTCACCCAACTCATTTCATAGATATCAAACATTGAGCATACAAGAATCATTACACAATCACAATTCAACATTCATACAATAGTTAATTGGAATTCAAAGACTAAAAAAAGTTAAAATTAGCTTCTTTTACCTTGTTTGACAATTCAAATAGCTCTAATTGTTCCTAATACTCCAAAAATGTCTCTAACTCCATAAAATGTTTTATCTACACATAAAAACATCACAAGAATGCTCAGGCCATACCGTTATGGTCATTAATTAACAAAGACTAATATTGATGATTTTTGTAACATACCATTTAATAACATAACTACTAAAATAAATATTTCTTACTGATAATCATAAGCGTAAAGTACTAAAATATAATTATCATATTACAATCATTCAAAATATACATTGAAATACACATTTATACATAATGGTCTAAAGAGATTGTAGTTTTTCAAAAGGAAGGTATATACACAAGGAGTTTAAACACTAGCTAGACACCGTATCATCCTCACCCTGAACAGATCCAACTATAACTTCCTCATCTGCTAACTCCAATTAGATTATCATTACAAATAAAAATAAAACAAAAGACAAAACAAGTCACAAAGAAAAGGCTAAGTGAATATACAAAAAGGTTTAATCATTAAAGAATACGATTACTTAAATCATACATAATCAATCATCTTATTTCATAAAAGAACCTAAACATGATTCAATTATTCAGATACATGCATTGATACTGAATCTTGGCAAGTTGTGCACTTGTGGTGACCTCTACTTCTCTATAGAGCTATTGCCAATAGGTTTCACTCTGCCAGACACAAGGTTAGTCCATTAACGCCTTTGGCCAAGGTAAAGCCCCTAGACTAGGACCTCCTGCTCCTCTCACCATATACCCCACTCTTCTCTACTTGAGAATTAAATGGTTATTAGAGCATCAAGATAACTTCCAACTGAATCTATATACCAATGCATACACTACTATAAATCACCACAAATCCTCCTTGAATTAGTATAAACCATTATCAATTTAATCTCATATACCATCTATCTCATAAGTAATACATTTACATTATCAACAATACATCAAAATTTAACATAGAATAACTACTACACTCTGATACACTCGCTCAATAAAACCATCCTCTCGCTAGGTGCAAGGTGCATAAATGTCCACTCGTCCAACGATCAGATGACTCTTCCAGCGAGTAAATCACTGAAACTCAAAGAGGAAAATTCTTACAAAGTTCACTCGGCGAGTTTGTTCTTGACCAACGACTACAAAGTTAGTAAGCTCTATGACTTTGGATTTGCTAAGCCAATAAGGACTCGACCAACGACTCCCAAGTTTGTGTCCCTAACTTTGGATTCACTTAACGAGTGGATTCTTGCTTAATGACTTTGATGAGTGCATATTATTCCCCTAATTAAAGGTTTAATTTTGGGTTTTTAATTGAATTATGTTCTTAAAAGATTAATTTAATTGAGATTTCATAATTAAGCTTATGAAGTTTGTGAGATAAAAATGACATAAAAAGTGAGTTTTAGTTGCATAAATTATTTTATGATATTCTAACGTTTGTCGATGCAACTGAATAAATTGTTTCAAGTTGCAAAATAAAGTCAAGATTATTAAATTCTATAAACAAATAAATCAGGAGCTAAATGCACCCTTAGTTTTCACTCATACACTCCACCATTCTCAAATGGCCCATATAAAATCTGTCTTACACCCCTTATTTCTACTAACTTTCACCACTCCTACAACTCACAAAATCAAACCCAACCAGAACACATGGCCTAATCTTAACACTCATAAACTAGCCAATTAGAGCTTGCCATGTCATCATCTTCTACCTCTCAAACCCTTAACGTTGGTCAGCCACCATCCTCGCTAACAAGCACATCAACCTTCATTTTTTCCAAACAAGTCACCGGAAATGCATAATTCATTGCAAAACCTATGGTAGCAACTTCGCTAGAGATCCCATCGCGCCACCATACCTGTTGAAACCATCACGCACGTTGAAAGCCACACTTCCATTCACGGGAAAAATAACAACCTATTCATCCACACTAGAAGATGCTACCAGACTCGTTCAAACTCACTACACATCGAACCAGAAACGCGAGCCACCCAACAACAACACCTGCACCTCACCATGTTGGAGAAGAGAAGATCTAAAATGAAGCACAAACTACAAGAACGAATAACAATGACGTGCCGTTTCCATCCACGCGTGAGAATCCAGAAATGCGAAGCCACCTGCAACGTTCACCGTGATGCAACCTCGCCTAAGTTCATCCACCACACAACCATGCAACTTGACGGAACCAACTCCATGCTTGCACCACAACACCGTTCAACCACCGCGACTTCTCCATGTTCATCTGTCATCATCACAGATCTGTAATTGGAAGACATAAATCACAAACCAGTCTACACTTGAAGACACACCTACACCAAAAAGTTAACCTTATGAAACCCTAACAGAGGCGAAAAAAAGAAAAGGATTTGTCACGCGTCAAACTTTCATTACATAATCAATGGGTGAAAGCTGGTCAAAATCTGGTGAAATAAAGAGGGGACTAAAATGTAATTATTGATATATTTGGATTTTCCTGTAAATTTGGACTACAAGATTGCAAAGGGTTGATTTATAAAATTAATGCAAATATTTGGTGATAATTTATCATATATCTTTAACTAATTTATTTATTTAATTATATCAAAAATTATCAACTAACTATATTTTTCAAATAATTTTAAAACTGACTATATCTCTCCAAATATTTTTAAATATTCATAATCCCTATAAAAATAAATAATATTTATCCTTATCCTTATTTTAAAGGATATTTGAGAGATTTTAGCAACAGAAAAGCCTAGTTCAAGTCCTATATAAAGAGACCAAGGGAAAGCAGAAAAGACAAGCTCGGAACTTCGGAGTTTAAGAACCCTTAGAGGGGACTAATTTCTTTCTCTCTCTATTCTTCTTCTATTTTTATTTTATCTTGATTCCATGGCGGCCTAAGCTTCTTGGGTTGGTTTCACTGTAATTTCATCATGGATTTTGAGGTTATAATGAAGTAATTTCTATGTTCTTTTAATTATTGTTAAGATTTTAATTTATCTGTCTTTTGTTTCTTGAATCAAATAGAAATTAATAATTTTAAACCTATATGCATGTTGATCATATGAGTATAAGGATTTTTAAATTTAATTGAGACTTTACTTTGGTTAAAGGTATTTACTCTAACTAAAATTAGTCAAGACTTTACTTTGATTAATTATGTTTTTTATTTGGTGTGGGATAAAAGAATAGACATGATTAAACATAGTAAACTTTGATTGAGATTGTACTTTGATCGAATTTACTTTGGATAATCTAAAAGTTCTCACTTTTAATTGAGATTGTACTTTGGTTAAAAGTCAAAACCCCAACAAATTAATTGAGACTTTACATTGATTAATTTGCTAATCTACAACAATAAGTTATTAAGCAATAATCTTTAGATAACCGATGATGAATCTATTTTGAAAGAGCAGTGGGATCGATCTAGTTTCTTTAAAATTGTTTTTATATCTTTTTATCTTTCACCAATTTTATTTCTCTAGTTACTTTTATTATTTGACTAGCCCCTTTTGTATAGTTTTTATAAGAACTAATTTGTTAGAAATCAATTATGTGTTCGTTGAGAGACGACTTTGGGTTACTTTACCCTTTCTATTTTGTTGACTAATTTCTTAATAATATTGATTTTTTTATAGATAAGTAATATTAATTTGATCGCGTCAATGAAAACGTTATTAGACACCCAAGTCAGTCAGCCTCTGACATTGGATTCGCTGAGAGAGCCTCTAACATTGCAGAAACTGATTATGCATAATTATGTCTTCTCGGTCAAGTCTAAGTAGCTCAAAAACCTTCACAGATGTCAAACACATACCAAGCTCCAATTAACTATAAACATTAGTGCCAAATGATCTCAAATGAAAAACCAATTCAACCACTATTTACATGTAAACAACCTCAAGTTTAAAACATCAATTTCATATAATCATGTATCATCCTACAAATCAAACACACAGACAATTCACAGTGCCATCATAAAATTTACCAATTCAATATTTCTATAACTTAAAATCATTGTTTTTAGCTTCCCTTACTTGTAAGATGACTAAAACAACATAAGAAGTAGTGGTCATGTGTCATTGTCTTATAGGAGATACTTTTCATAATGTAACTTTCCACATGGCAACACATGAGTGATTCGTTTTTTTAGAGTGAGGATTGCCACATGTTAAGCTCTTTTTTCACCCCTTAATGGAGAGTTCTCTTACACAGGTAGTGGCTATGTGTCATTGTCCTATAGGAGACATTTTTCATAAAGTAGCTTTCCACATGGCAATATATGAGTGGTTCATTTTGTGAGACTAAGGATTGCCACATGTTAAGTTCTCCTTCACTAAGATAACATTTTTAGGATTTTGGTGCAAGTTAACATTTCAAGGTTTGATAATGTTATGCTGCAAAAATTATTTTTGAGTCACTTCTTCTCTTAGTCACTTGCTAGAGCATCCAAAGAGGTCCCTCTAGCACCCCTTTCTCTAGAGTTGACCTAACCTCTCTTAGAGCTCCACAAACCACATTCATCCCACCATTAAATAACCAAAATCGAGAGCCATTTTCTCTCAACATAAAGCTTCCGTGTATCCACCATCCACCAGAGTCACCATTTCAAGCTTTGACCTAACCTAGCTTGAGGAGGAGGCTATCATAGTGAGTTTACACAATTTTGTAGTACTTGATTCTGCATAATTATGTCTTCCCAGTCAAGCCTAAGCAGCTCAAAAACCTTCACAAATGCCAAACATATACCAAGCTCAAATTAACTACAAACATTAGTGCCAAATGATCTCAAATGCAAAACTAATTCAACCATTATTTACATGTAAATAACTTCAAGTTTAAAACATCAATTTCATACAATCATGTATCATTCTACAGATTAAACACACAGGCAATTCACAATATCGTCATACAATTTACCAATTCAATATTTCTATAACTCAAAAGCATTGTAATTAGCTTCCCTTACTTGTAAGATGGCTCAAACAACTTAAGGAGTATCAAATCTCCCTTTCAGCTATCAGAACGCACAACTCAATCTATGAACAACACAAACATGATCAGGGCACATCATTAGAACCATTGATCAACAAAAATTCACAAGGAAGATTTAGAAGCCACATGAGAGCTAGAATCACTCACATGAATGCACAAGGACAATTGACCAAGGAAAACGAGAAGAAAACTAACTTACTCAATTAGAGAAATTGACCAGACAGAAGTGGAAAGCTCACCATAAGGATCACCTTAGCGGTTTTAAATCTTCAAAGAGATGAATACAAGATGAGTAATCCTAGAGAGAAGTGAGAGGGCTCTAAGAAAAAGGATTTTAAAGAGATGGTGCATTAAATAATGAAACTCTTTTATAAAATTTTTATTTATACTTTAATATTTTAATATTAAAATAATTATGTCTCATTATTTTAAACCCTCTATGAATCCTATGATTTTCTAGGTTCTTGTAATTTTAAGGTCACATGCAAACAAAGGATACTCACATGCATAGGAAAAACATATTGAATCTAGAGAAAAAAGGTAGAAAAGCAACTTACTCAAATGGAGAAACTGATCGGGTAGAATGGAAGAACTCGCTAAGAGGACCACTCTAGCTGTCTCAAATCTTTAAACAACAGAATAAGGAGTAAGAAAGAGTAAAGAGAAGGTAAAGAGCTCTAGATATGTGATTTTAGAAAGATGACGTATTTTAAAGTAACAAAACTCATTTATAACATTCATATTTATGTTTAAACATTTTAATATTAAAATAATTGAATCTCACTATTTTAAACACATTATTAATTTTAAAATATCATTTTTTAGGTTTGTAAACCTCTTGTATAAACAAATGCATAAAAAAATTCATAATCAAATTTATTTAAAACAAAATGAGAAAAATCTTTAAAAACTAATCAACACTAAAATATTAAATAATGGTCATTGGGAGACAAATCATACTAGGAATTAATGATCATATCATCCACTCCAGGTTGCACCTTCCCCACTTAGCAACTTCAACTTAATTTCTTTCTTCACTCAAAATATTTCGAAATCACCCATATGTTAAACTACTATTGTGGAGACATTACCAAACTCAACCATTTTTTTATTAGGAAACCTAGACTAGTTTAGTAGGTAAAAGATTAATTTTTAAGAAAAAAATTGATTTAATTTATTAATATAATATTCTTAAATTAGTCCCACATATTGTAATTTAATTCTAAATTAATTTAAAATTTTCAATTTTTATTTTATAATTATCTTTTTATGTCATGTAATATAATTATTGTATTTCTCACATATTAATAGGTTAAATTAATTTTTTATTATTAAATTATCACTTATTTATATATTGTGGAACGTAATAAGTTATTATTTTCTTTTAATATATTTTTTTCTATGAAGAAATGTAATTTATTTATTTATTTATATTCTTTTCTTATGTCAGGTTTATGTTGCACTATCTCTGTTAAACACGTGTCAGGTGAATAATGTATTGTACTGACTCAGACTGAATCTTTACGGAAGAAAGGACCTAAAATGACAAACAAGAAAAGAAAAATAAAATGCTTACCAATCAGATAATCACACATCAATGTAGCACCGAAGTATTTTCCACAAATCAATATCTAACTTCAACCACAGATTCTTATTCATTATTTAATTCATGTGAATAAATAACTAAACATAATTTTCATCTTATATGTTTAATTTATATTTGAATATTTTTTGTTTTAAAATAAATCTATTAAGGTTTTCATTATAATTGTTTTTAATTGTTCTATCTATTTTATTGTTACATATGTATTAATTTTATTCAATTAAATTAATTACCAAACATATTTATTTAGGTAAAAAATAATTTAATTAATTAAAAGGTAGGGAATAGAGAAAAAATATTAAAAAAAATAAAAATTGTATTTTTAAAATAACAAAATTAAACACATTTATTTTAAATAAATGAACAAAAAGTAGATAAAGAAAGAAAGAAATTATATGTAAAAAATGTCTTTTATTAATAATTACAAATAAACACTTTTGAATAATAAAAATTATACTTTAAGTTTATTATAAATAATTTAATATATATATATATATATATATATATATATATATATATATATATATATAGTATCTTTTATCTTTATTAATAAATGAAATCTCGTTAATTTGAAAAGCATATTGATAGTAATATTGCATTATACTTTTAATTATTTACAGTAAATTTAAAGTATACTTTTTGGATTCAAATCGTGTATAATTAAATATATTTAAACTATTTATGTATTATAAATTATACTGACGTAAAAACAAAATTTATTACATTGGAGTACTTAAATTCTACCGTCTCTTCAAATTTAGTCAATTATCCCAATTTTTTGAAAAAGTCTTAGTCATTTTAATTTAAAATTTCAAATTTCAAATTTTTTTAATAAAAACATATAAGATAAATAAGTATATTATGTTTAAATATTTAAATCCACCACTCTAAAAGAATTAAAACTCCGACATAATTCATAAATTTATAAAAAATAAAATATTGATATTCTATAATGATTTTAGTGACAAGCGTAAGCGTAAGATATTTGTTAAAGATAATTAATATGAATTGAATAATAAATGACATTTGTCTTAATGATCATTAATGTTATTTAATTTTATTTATACAAATATCTTTAATATTTTATTTAATACTTATCAGTTATAAAATTAATTAAATAATAAAATAATTATATTTTAATATTATTATAAATTTAAATATAATTAAATATAAAAATTAAAATTAAAATTAAAACAAACAAAAATTAGTGTTAAATATCTAAAAAACTTAAAAAAAAATCCAATTAAAGTATAAATTTTAGAATCACTGAATTTTCTTTCTTTGACTCTTCGATGATCTTTTATAACATTATTGTTACCTTAACAAAATCCTTTGTATTAATGAAAAAGACAACATTTAAATATTTAAAATTATTAATTATAAATACATAAAGCTTACAATATAAAAAATTTAATTACCTAACTTTAAAGTGACCAATTGGATTTAAATTTGTATTTCAATCTTTCACTTAGAGACTTTTGAAGTATTATAAATATATTTTTTTCTCGCTTTTTAGTTGCTTAAAAATTGCAAAATATTTAATTTTTATTAAAATTATTGTTTAAAAATTTCAAAAAGATATATTTGTTTTTATAAAATTTATTATATACATTTATATTATTTTAATTAATAAATTAATTATTTTAACTTTCAATGATGCATTCTTCATTTTATAATTACATAATTACGTTTAATGAGACAGATCTGCATTGATTAATAAAATTTAAGAATGCATTAAATTATAATTTTTCAGAATTAATTTGATATTTAAGTCAAAGTTCAAACAGTAGTTTCTCATTAAGTAATATTTACCCAATGAAATTGATATGAGACTATAAATGTTAACGCTAAAGTTTTGTTTGATTAAGTTAATTGACCGAGACTATAAATGAAAACTAGCATAAACACAGGCGCTATTACGCCTATATGTATGATTGTTTAAATATGCATGATATTATATTAGTAGGTGATAATATTATAACGTTATTAAGTTAATCTATATCAGAACAGAAGAAAAAATAACCATTTGATAGATAAAGAAGAAAAGAAGAAACAAAGATAACTGATTAAAAATAAAGTGAAATATATCAGAACAGAAGAAAGAATAACCATTTGATAAATAAAAAAGAAAAGAAGAAACAAAGATAGC
>Ga0209589_1010634_pt1 | contig 13335 bp, 13 predicted proteins | sample CowpeawhiteBW_FD_187525 | JGI IMG/M metagenome (GOLD analysis project Ga0209589, IMG submission 187525) | Root nodule microbial communities of legume samples collected from California USA - Cow pea white BW (SPAdes) (version 2) | ecosystem: Host-associated > Plants > Roots > Nodule | place: USA...
TAACAGAGAACCCAAACCCCAATTCCAGTGCCAAACATTCAAGTCTCACCTTCCCCAGTCACACGCATTCAACCAAAACAGAGAAGTGAGAAGGAGATAAAATCATCGCCGGCGGCAGCGCCGCCGGCGAGTTGGAGTTTCACCGCGTCGCTGCGAGTCGTGTGCAAACTAGTGCTTGGGTTAGGTCGCTTTGATGTGAGGAAAGAGAGAGCTGAAATCGTATATCCAGTAGTGTTCCAGTTCACGGCGATGATGCTACGACGGCGGCCTCGGTCGCGGTGGTCTGAGAGAACGAAGCGGAGGCCGTTCGAGCCACGCCTGAGAAGAGAGGGAGCAAAGCTTGAGCATCTGTCTCGCGCGAGAAGAAGGATGAGATGCTGGTAGTGCAGCGGAGGCAGGCGACGCTCCTGGTAGCGTTGGCTTCGTCATCGTTGGCTCTGGCGGTCCGGAAAGCCTGCAAGGTCGTGACCTTCAACGGTGGTTGGCGTGGTTGACGCAGGTGGCCTGCCATGTGATGAAGATGGTGTTCGGGTGGACCTCGGTTGACTGAGAAAGATGTGGCCGTGCAGGGAGGATGATGTTATGATCCAAGCATTTGGAGGAGAAGAAACCCTCGGGGGGTTCTGTTCGTGAAGAAGATGAATACCCACGCTAGGTTTTCTGCGCGTGAGCGTGAAGGAGATTAACACTTTGGACTGGAATGGTTTTTTGCACCCCCAATGCCACTTATCACACCTCCATCTTTGGAATTTTCGGATTGGGCCGACCGTGCTCTTTGCACCCCTGGTTCTATTATTCACACCCCGAATCCATTTGTCTTCTTTCCTTGTTGGGGCTGATTTTTGTTTTACTTCCGATACCTCTATCTCACTCTACTCACCCCACTTGTTTGCTCCATGTACCCCATATATCATAGTCTTGCACCCCCATATCTTTGTTTATTAATTTTTGGGCTTGTTATGGTGTTTACTTCGTGCACCTCCATTTCTAATAATCCCGCACCATCACCTTTAATAAACACATCTCATTTACTTCATGTACCTCCCATTAATCACTCATACACCCTCATATTTTGTTTCCCACTTTCACCCTTCCTAATTAAATTATTTCCTTTTATTTATTTATTTGTTTATTTGTTTATTTACTTTTATTATTACTACTTATTTATTTTCGTTATTTATTTATCATGATTTTTTTTTTAGAAAACCAAATATTTGAAAATTATTACAAAAAATAGAATAAATCCAAAAAAATGAAAAAATATTCTCTTCCACTTTATTGTGTCTGTCCGGTCGCTCGCACCGCGTGACACTCATTTTCAAAAATACCAAAAATAGTTTTCTTTCACTTTTAGTGTCTGTTCGACCGCCCGCGTCGTGTGACACGTATTTTCAAGTAATTCAAAAAAATACAAAAAAAATATAAAATTTTCAAAATATAAAAACATCAACATTTTCAAACAAAAATCTTTTTAAGAACTACGTGATCCTTGATTCTCCACCGTGAGATACGTAGGAGCAAGGCCAGTCCTTGTCAGGTTCACCTCCAAAAAAATCAAATCATTTTCTCAATTGTTTTCCAAATCGTTTCTCTAAAGAACTACGTAACCCTGATTTCTCATTTTGAATGAGAATACGTAGGACCAAGGTCAATCCTTGTCGGGCCCAAAAAATTAAAAAAATATTTTTGTTTCTTTTTAACATCTTTGTCTTGTTATTTTCGGGGAATATTAATATTTTGAAAATCACATCAACTTTGCGTTTTTTAATTAAAGGTACCGCCCTTGGGCGGGCGCTGTAGGGTGTTAACACCTTCCTTACGCGTAACCGACTCCCGGATCCAAAATCAGGTTTTCCGCAGACTTGTCTTATTCTTCATGGTTTTCCGTAGTTTTCCAGAATAACTATGGTGGCGACTCCCAAATCCTTTTTAAAACCCGTTTTTCTTTTTCGGTTCGCCTTCCCGTCGCGATCCCGGTTGCGACAACTAGTATAATAGGAGAAGATCCTACAAAATTTTGGGATCGTGATCCTGTTACTTGTAAATTAAACATAATCAACCCTGATTTAATTATAAAAACTAAAGATATACAATTCAATAATTGGGAACAGGAAGAATGTCGAATGCATATTGACCATCTTCTGAAACTAAAAGTAATAGCTCCAAGTGAAAGTCCTCACAGGAGTCCTGCTTTCATAGTAAATAAATATTCCGAACAAAAAAGAGGTAAATCTAGAATGGTTTACAATTATAATCGGTTAAATGATAATACAGTTGAAGATGGATATACAATTCCGTCTAAAGAAATTCTTATAAATCGTATTCAAAATGCGAAATGGTTTTCAAAATTTGATCTCAAAAGTGGATTCCATCAAGTAAAAATGGAACCAGAATCTATAAAATGGACGGCCTTCTCCTGTTCTGAAGGATTATATGAATGGCAGGTAATGCCTTTTGGTCTTAAAAATGCTCCTGCAATTTTTCAAAGAAAAATGGATAACATCTTCAATGACTATAAAACTTTTACTTATGTCTATATAGACGATATACTAGTTTTTTTCCAAAACAAAAGAGGATCATTACCTTCATTTAAAACATGTTTTATATAAACTCGAAAAATATGGTTCAATTGTATCAAAAGCAAAAATGGAGATTTGTAAAAATTTCATAGAATTTCTTGGAACAGAAATAGGTAATGAAATCATAAAACTTCAACCTCACATTTCTAAGAAAATCCAAGACTTTCCTGATAAAATGGAAGACATAAAAACCCTAAGATCCTTTTTAGGACTCTTAAATTATGTTAGAAGTTTTATCCCAGATCTGGGAAAATACATTGCCCCTTTATACAATAAAACTTCTCTAAAAGGAGAAAGAAAGTTTAATTCTGAAGATATAAAATTGGTTCAGGATATAAAACAAAAGGTAAACAAATTACCTACCTTACAATTACCATTAGATTCAGATTACTTAGTAGTTGAATGTGATGGATGTGAATCAGGATGGGGAGCTATCCTAAAAAAAAAAAATATCTGTCAAAAGATAATGAACAAATATGCAGATATGCTTCTGGAAAATATATTGTTAAACCACAGGTTTACCAGACCAGCACTGACTACGAAGTCAATGCAATTATACATGCCTTAGAAGCATTTAAATTATTTTTGATAAATAAACCAGAAATAACCATTAGAACTGATTGTGAAGCAATTGTTTCTTATGGAAAAAACCAAATAAATAATGACAAAAAACCTCACAAATGGTGGTTACTTTTTAGAGACTACATAAATTCTGGAAAATTTATAAATTTTGAACATATCAAAGGATCTGACAATATGTTTGCTGATATCCTTTCCAGGTACATCATACAAAAGTGAGACTCAAAAAGTCTTCTATACAGTCATAATACATGAATATCTTGCATATTCAAGATCCTGAAATCCCTCCTAGATTTCGGGTCAGAATACGAATACAACCATTAGGGATTAGTCCTGTCTTTAGTCCTAACCCTGCCATTAAAATCACTAAACAAATAAAAAAGTTTAAAAGAAGGATATTCTGCCTAAGGTTACAAAAAATAGAATTATGCCAACAAAATCCTTTCCAATATTATTTTACACTTGCCTCCTACAAAGCTAACATCAAAGTTTTGGAGTATCATCTACAAAGGCTCAAACATTTTGTTGCTTAACCTGTTTGCTTCTATATTGCAGGTACAAATATTCCAAAATGGAATTTATGCAAAGCACGAAGAAAGGATCTTTAGGTCCTAAACCAGTAAAGTCCCCCTTTGTGGTGGAACAATACACAAAGTATGGCAAACAAGAATTGCCAATACTCACAAATATCTACCATTTTCCTGGTAGAGATAATACAAATGTCAAATTAAATGTTTTAATTGACAACATTTGGAATATTCCAAAATATACAGTTCAAAATGAACATCAAGTCACTAAGGTGAAACAAAGCATCATTAGCGCATTAACTTCACCAGCCTCTCCCTCTGGGAAAGGATTTACACATTATGCCCTAATTACAGGGCCAAATAAAGGAGCTTATACTTCCTTCAAAGATCTCTCTGAGGCAAAACAAGATCAATTTTGGTCTACTTACAAAGGCTTTAATTCTTTAGAAGAAGCCCAAATGGCATTAAAGCTGGGAACCATTGATGAAGAAAAAATAAAAACAGGGTTGACATTTGAGCCAAGGACCCAAACACATACCTATGCTACCTCTTGTAGCTTCTCACCACAAATGAACCCAAACATTTTCCTTGCAAAGTTTGAGGTCATACAAGAGTTCTTGTTTGAAGTCCATGCGGAAACACAAAATTACACTGGATTATTTGTAAAACCCCAGACCTATTTTGACACTAAAACACCATGCCAAGAGTCTTCAGACTATTACAAAACAGTAACCAAAAAGTGCACATGCCAAATAAAATTCATTTTTAGAAAGGCTCAAATTGAATTAAAAACCTTTAAAAATCAATTATATAGAGACATAGTCATATGTCCTTCACTATTATTAGAGGCAGGATGTCTCCAAACACTTCTTATCCCACCAACCGAAAAATTCAATTCTCTAACCCAGGAAATAAACTCGGTAGTAAATTAAATACAGGCAGAATATATGACCAATATCTGCTTACAAATCACCTCCTCTCCAAAAAGCGCCACAACCCCTGATAGTGTGGCAACACATGTCATAAAATTATTCACAAAGTCAAATCCAGAGGCCCATGTCCATCTAGAACACGGTTCTTTGAAAGGGTTGTCACTCAACAAAGAAAAGATATACCAGTACCAACTCTGGAAAGCTTATATTGAAGGATCAAATTGGAATTTCTCCAGAAAGGGCAATACAGAATATATCCTTTTAAAAGAAACCATAAACACCAAAATATACTGGAAAAAGTTTATGGGAAACAAATTTCATCCTTTCCTTATAGAAGCCAGTCCGATACTGGTTAAAAGATTTGAAAAAGAAAGGATATACAGATAAATTTATGAAGAAACAGGAAACCATGGACAAGGAACTCCTGGATCTTCTTTCCCTTCTGACAACGAAGACTCAGACCAAATACTTGACGAAGATCCCGAAGACTTAATTTCTACGGTAGTCTCCAAAAGAGGACAGTAAAATGTTTTTACCTGTGACACAGTAATTTTACTCATAACTGAGTAATAGACCAAAGGGTCAAAACACACAATTCAAGTACAGACCACATCAGACCATGTCACCAGATGACTTAGACTCTAGGTAACCGGTCACTTAAAAACCAATTCAACAAGTTACAAGTTTCAAAAATTTTCTATAAAAGAGTCTTTAAGTCCCTTATGTTGGGCAAGAACTCTCGACCCCTCTCTCTACCTCTGCCTTCTCCCTACTTATCTCTCTCTTGTCTCTCTTCACATTTTCTCTCTTGTATACTCTGTTTCCAACATAAATAAACGAGGAATTTCAGATCTATTCCCCTTCCCTGTAAGTTTTTATGGAATAGTTTCTTTCTAGGCATCTACGGACGCCTTGAGTAATATTTATTAAAAGATGCAATAATCATTTAAAGGCTTAAAAATATTCTATGTACATAATTTTATTTTTATGCTTTAACTTTCCTGTTAGCCTAAACATAAGTTTATGAAAAAATATCTAACCGACTCTGCCAGATTTATATTCTGATAACCTTATCATAAAGGCTTTTATTAATTTAAACCACACCCTCGAGTTTTTTCCAAGATAAGCATGACCTTCGTTAATACTTAAATTGAAAAACTAAATTAATAATCCAAAACAAGGTAAGAAAACTAAATTCCCATTCAAAAACTCAAGCATAGCTAACCTAAAGTATCTAGCTATACCATCAACAACAAAAGTAGCATTTTATGCTTTGAGGGGTTCAAGAAAATCACATGCACGATAACACAATTGGTGACCACTTTTCGACACAAAAGGGGAAACTCATGTACAAATCAGTTACAGTCTACATACACAAGTCTATTCGTCTCAAACAACAAAAAATGTCGGTCGAATGTCCAATACGAGATCTAATAAAACAGAAAACTGGATTTTATGAAACTGCCATTATTCATACCAAATGCGATACTGCAGATAATAATTTCATTATCACCACAACCTTCATTCAAAAACCTTCCTTGAAAGCAAGGAGAGCAAGTGCGTAAAGGTAAATGCTCAATTGTTCAGCAGAGGCACAAAAATGTCACGTGAAGATTATGTCTGATTCTCAGGATTAAGCTTCAGCTCCCGTTTCCTTTATTTGGATTGATGTCTTGGCTAAACTTGCTTCCAATTCATTTAACTCATCCAAGTCCAACTCATCGTCATCGTCATCTATGTCATCAAGAGCTTCATCATCAGCACCAGCTGAGGTGCTGGGACCATCTTGGGTAGGCTTCCCATTACCCTGAAGTTGGATCCAACAATTAAAAAAACGGAAGATACAACTCATGTAAAAATGAAGACCATCTTTAATACTAAAAAGCACACATTTGAACTGCACAAAGGATGAAATTTTATTCTGAAAATGTATAAAATTATAAAATTAAAAACAACAAAAACATTAAATTTTAACTCATTAAAATAAAATAGTGTATAGAAAATACGAACACACAGTGCAGCAGTGCCTGTTTCTGCTAGTTACTAAAAAGGCCAACCACACCAACAACCTATGTGCAAGCAGGTAGGTAAGGCACAAATTTAGTCAAGAACTTCAACGTTATATTTTTTGGAACTCGTTACATGTGCATTATATCCCATTACAAGAATGGACTTTTAGAAACAAAGCCAAGTTGTGCACTCAATACCAAACAAAGTCCAAGTCCTCCGAAATAATTTGGCAATTCACATTCTCACTACTCTACTAACCCACAAGAGCTTCTTTCTAAAATGTAGTGAAGAATCAAACAAAATCAACCCAAAACAATTTGGTACTGCTACCCTGAACTCCACGCAAATTTTTAGCTCAAAATATCATATAATGAGGAAAGCATTTTCCTAAAAGCCAAGATTATAGAGGAGAATCACCTTAAATCAGGGCCTGGAGTCCAAATTGAGTCACTAAGTTGCACTAATTAAAAGATCGTCAAATTTCCCAAGGGGACAGCCTAAATGTTAACATTCAACACTTCAACTTGGAGGTCTTAAGGCTCATTCGTGTTCTTTTATGGAAAATAATGTTTTAATTCAAAAACATGCTTTAAAATGTCCCAATAACCACACAAGTTTTTTTTTTTTAAAATAACATTAAAAACGTTGTTCTAGTGTTATTCTGAAATCAAAAAGCTAAAAGTATTATATTAGTTAAGCAAAGAGAAGGTTATATCACATATATATAAGTGCATTTTCTTCTAAAACCTATCTAAACCCTGGCCTTTGTTTATGTTTCCATGGAGGAAAAAAAAATTATTGAAATTTGAAAAAATGAATGCTTGGTACAAAAGAAAATGAAACAAGTTGACTTAGGAATCAAGTTTCAATTTTTCTCCTCCAAGTTTTCTCTACAATTTAAATTTCAACTTAATCAGGGTAAATACGAGTTGAAATCAAACAGACAGGATAGAGGGGCAGCAAGAGCTAGAGCTACACCCTAATATGTAACCAACAACCCAGTGAATTTTAAAGCATAGCTTAGTAATACACACATGTATATATCTAAAAAGTTAATCACTTTACTTCAAAAAATTTTATATTTATAAAGTGAGTCGGTATATCATGATTACAGATTACAGTAGCACTCATAGTCCTATTACAGATACTGCAATTCACACATCACAACTACAGAAATTCAGTAGCAGCCAAATTGGCCATAAATTTTTAAATGTTTGCAACTGAGAAAGATTTATTTTGAACAAAAAGGCACAACATTCCAGTAACTGTGGTTGCACTGCAGCTTTTTATGTGAATGGTAATCATCTAGTAGCATTTATCTCAGATTTGCACTCACCAGGTTAGTTATCAGAATTTGAACTATACTAAATCAAATTTAGAGATGTTGAGAAGACAGACAAGAAAACTTACATTCTTTTCAGTTTCATCATATTCTGGTTCTCTCTGGTATTTTTCATAGGCTTCTGCATCGTCCACAAACAAGCTAGCATTTGACAGAAATAGCTCCCGACCACTGCATTGGAGAAGAAAACAATGTAACCAGATTGGAGGAGGGAATGTAAAATAGTGTCCACCTTCATAACAACATGCACATACATTTTTTTTTATTGACTAAAAGAAGGTGGGCCCATATACATACATTCAAATGTGAATATAGGTAATGGATAAAGGATGTACCTCATACGGTCATTCTTAGCCCTCTCTGCCTGCTGTGCAGCTAAATTGGCATCTCTTTCTTCTATCTTCTTCTTCTTCCATTCATAGAATAAGTCAGGAGTCATAGGAGTCGTGGTTTTCACTTTGGCACGCTATACCATGTAAAATATTGTTAGATAACCTAATCAAATATAATGGCATAGCTTCTAACAAGAAGGAAAAAAATATCACCTGATTTTCAATCTCCTCCTCGATTGATAATTTGTCAGCTTCTTCCTCTAACAAAGCCTTCATTTGGGATTTCAAAACATAACCAGGTGGAAGAGCATGTCTATAATGGCAATTCTTACCACCATTGGGGCATTCCCAAAACCAACCGTATTGCTTCTTTTCTACCGCATCCAAAAAGTATTTGCATACCTGAACATAGCAGACAAATAACAGACGGCAGTCATTTCGAGTAGCACAAGCAAAACTAAAAAACAACTTCAAAATAATGCAATACCACCAAACATCCAATAGAAGCCCCACAATTAACCACAAAAAGAGAAAATGAATACCAAACAAATAGATTTAACAGTTAAGATTCCAAGTCCAACAAATCGAACAAAACATACAATGTCAGTCGCTTTATTCTGATTATAATCAGATTTCTTCTGCTCCACCACTTTCTCCAAGGTCTCTTGATCCCAGTCCTCCATTGTTTCTGACAACAACGAACCAAACCACAACGTTAGAAAAACAAAAAAAGTCATCAAAAACAAACAACAAAAAACAATTATCATCATTGAACTAGCTCTATGCAATACCCTGGTCACGTTTATCGCTGTAAATGTCAATTTTTTCCCCTTTTCTCTGAACGTTCAAATCATGCGAAAACTTGCACTTGAAGCCTTTGGCACATTGCCCCACTTTATAAAACTCACACACTATAGACTTGGGATCAACACCTGACCAAAGCAAACTCAGATATATTAGCTTCCACTTCCCATCAACACTGATAAAAAAATATTTTTTCAGAAAAAAAAAAATGGTACTCATAGAATGATTATTTCATTACCAACTGGCACTTTAGGCTGAGTAACAGCGATTTTGAACAAATCATTTAGCTCCTTCTCCTTGGCCTTCTCTTCCTCCTTCTTTTTCTGTCATCAGCATCACAAACAAATTTATCTTATATAACAATTACAAATCAGTTATAACTCATGATTAAGAAAAAAGAAAACAGTGATACATATGTATATGATGTACCTTGGCATCGACTTTGGCGGGATCGACCCGGGGCTGCACTGATTGCTTAAGGTTCTGGACATACTTCTGAACATTTTTGCTCTTGTTTTTGTTCTTGAGACCGAAGGTTTTGTCCTCTACAATCTTCTGCTTCTTCGCTAAATCAGCTTTGGATTGTTGCTTCGGCGGCATATTTTATCGGCATCAAAAAATTAAGAACAAATATTTGTGTTAGATAATATTAATTGCTTCGATGAAAATCGAGAATAATATAATTAGGGAAAGGTGAGAAGGAAGGAAGGATCTGTGTGGTGCAAAGGAGGGGATGTTGAGAGGGGAAAGAGGTTTGGGTTGGTTAGGGTTCGGAGGTGAGAGGCAAGGGGTGGTGTAGGTTCCAGAACATTACGAAGGGGTTCAATTCCCGATCTACCCCTCCAATGCACACTTGATAGGTTAAAATCTTAAGTCCTCTTCTATTTAAAATGGGCCGAATGCACCACTTACAATGATTTATTCTTTCAACTAAAAAAGATAAGGGTATTTTGTATTCCACCTCACATATTTAAGCCTTTTAATTATTAAATTTGCTTAAGAAATTAAACTATTTATTACAAATTTATATTTATATATTTATACCCATATATAAAATAATATATCTTTTTATACATATATCCATATTATACCTATATATATTCATATATATATATATAGAGAGAAGAGACATCTCTTTTTTATATAGAATTTTTATTCTTTTATAATTAAATTATTAACTGATTTTTTTTAGTTAATTTTTTTTAGAAGTATATTTTAAAATATTTTATATAAACAAATGTTTTTTTTTCACTTTTATTTCGTTATTGTATTTGTAATTTCTTATTATTCTTATTGAATTAACTTAGTACAAATATTTAAGAAATGTGTTGTAGTTTATAATCTATATTATTTATATTATTATATAAAAAGAGAATTCTCTTTTTGTGTATATTTGTTTATATTTTTATCTTTTAAATAATTATTTTATCAATTTTATGCTTTAATTTATCCTTTAAGTAATATTTTTTAAATTTAATTTTTTCATTTGTTTATGTTTTAAATTTAATATTTTTTTAAACTAAATTATTTGTCAATATTCTATGATGAACCGATACTTCAATTTGATTCACATATTTATATCCGACATAAATTTGTATCTAATACTTTATAATACTTTATCCATATTTATATCAATGAAGTATCTAATTTATGAAGTTGTAATAGATTACAAGTAAATCTTGAATAATTATTAACTCTAGTGACAAAAAATAATTAGTCACTTAGTGACCAATTTAGGTACAAATTTATAAACTGGACATTATTGGTAACTAAAATAATTCAAAGAATATAGAAAAAAGATTTACTTGTAGATCAACAAAATGATAATCATAACAATAGATAAAGAGGATTCCCTCTTTTTTTTGTAATCTACTTTTTTAATTCTTATTTCATCATTTCTAATAAAATAAGTTATTTATTATTTTTAAAATAATTTAAATGTAACTGTTATTTTACAGTTTGTTTTTTTCTACAATAACATAATTTCATTATTGTTTCTTTTATGATTGTTTTGCCTTGCTTATTGACACTCACTTTGTTCATGTTATTTATCTTCATTGGATAAAACTAAAAGGGTATTTTTTCACTGTTCCTTTTCATTGATGATTATCCGTATGTATGCTTACTATTGAATGTCCAATTGTTCAATTTATAATTACTCATTTTTCATGTTTTTTTATTGTTTCTGGTATTTCAATTTTTTTTTCTATTCTTTTTAAATTTGTCATGGTGTACAAATAATCAACCAAGATGTTGCGGGCAAAAGTCAGGGAAACTTCCTCTGTCACGGTGAGAATGATGAGAAATAAAATTTAAATCTTCTAACAAAAATACTCATAATCTCACCATTAACCTTCTGTGCGCATCTTCTTTATTTTATAATAGATTCCGTCAAGAAGGCGGAGAATTATGCGATGGTGAGGGATTTTTTTTATTGTTAGGGTTTGTTCATTTTTTGTTATGAATTTAATAAGTTTTATAGGAAACCATGAGAAGAAAGTGTAGGGCTAGATGTGCAATTTGCATAGTGTTCACACACTGTTCGTTTAATGGCTTCAAGCCTTTCAACTGCTTCAACCGTTTAGTCCGGATGAGAAATCTAACAAGTACACCAAATTTCTTTATAAATTTATTTTTTATTTTAAATTATTTTATAACTTTACAACATAAATACTTTTCCTTAGAAGTATTTCTAACTGTTTTTCATTATAAATGTTTTTAACTTTTAATTATTTAATAACTTTACAATCTAGATATTTTTCATTATAAGTTTAAAAGTTTACGAGATGAATATTTTTTATTTCAAATATTTTTAACTTATGAATTTTTTTCATTTTCATTATAAATATTTTTTACCTTTAATAATTTTATAAGTTTATGACATAAATATTTTCCATTATAAGTTTTTTTAATTTTTCATTCTTTTTAAGTTTACAACATAAATATTATTCATTATAAGTATTTTTAATTTTTAATCACTTATAGGTTTACAAGATTAATATTTATAATTTTTAATTATACATCAATGTTTTTAATTTTTAATCATTTTATAAGTTTAGCCGATAAATATTTCAAATTTTTAATAATTTTATAAGTTTACAACATAAATATTTTTTATTATAAGTTTTTCAAATTTTTCATTATTTTTTAAGTTTACAACATAAATATTTTTCATGTATTTTTAATTTTTAATTTTTAATCACTTTATAAATTTACAAGTTTAATATTTATAATTTTTAATTATATATCAATGTTTTTAAATTTTAATCATTTTATAAGTTTACCTGATAAGTATTTATATTTTTTAATAATTTTACAAGTTTATAACATAAAATTTTTCATTATAAGTTTTTTAAATTTTTCTTTAATTTTTAAGTTTACAGTATAAATAATTTTCATTATAAGTATTTGTAATTTTTAATCACTTTATAAGTTTACAACTTTAATATTTTTAATTTTTAAATATACATCAATGTTTTAAATTTTTAATCATTTTATAAGTTTACCTTATAAGTATTCCTAATTTTTAATTAATTTATAAGTTTATAACATAAAAATTTTTCACTATAACTGTTTTTAACTTTTAATTATTTAATAACTTTAAAATAAAGATATTTTTCATTCAAAATATTTTTAAATTTTTCTTAATTTATAAGTTTACATGAATTTTTTTCATTTTCGTATTTTTTACTTATGATTTTTTTTTTCATTTTCATTATAATTATTTTTTACTTTTAATAATTTTATAAGTTTACAACATAAATATTTTTCATTATAAGTATTTTTTACTTTTAATAATTTTATAAATTTACAACATTAATATTTTTTATTATAAGTTTTTTTAATTTTTCATTATTTTTAAGTTTAAAAAAAATATTTTTCATTATAACTATTTTTAATTTTTAATCACTTTATAAGTTTACAAGATTAATATTTTTTATTTTTAATTACACAACAATGTTTTTAATTTTTAATCATTTTATAAGTTTACAACTAGGGATGTCAAAAATATCCGTACCCGCGGGTATCCGCGGATAAAACCCGCAATAGATAAAAAATGGATATAAAAATGAATACCCGCTACCTGCGGGTATGGATATTTTTGATACCCGCATGTTAACGGGACGGATATGGGTATCAGAGTATCCGTACTCGTGGATACCCGTACCCGCTAAACTTTAATTCATAAAAGATACCCTTATATATATATATATATATATATATATATAT
>Ga0209589_1010636_pt1 | contig 13333 bp, 8 predicted proteins | sample CowpeawhiteBW_FD_187525 | JGI IMG/M metagenome (GOLD analysis project Ga0209589, IMG submission 187525) | Root nodule microbial communities of legume samples collected from California USA - Cow pea white BW (SPAdes) (version 2) | ecosystem: Host-associated > Plants > Roots > Nodule | place: USA...
TATATATATATATATATCTTAAAAGTTGTATTATAGTTTGAATGCATCGCAGTTAGAATATATTTATACATATCAAAACTTATATAATAATACCAAATTTATGTATGTTACGTCTCTTTAAGTTTATTAATAACTAACAAATGTGTTTCTTGGAAGTTGTTTTACTATTATAAAAAAATTTTATGATATATTAATATTTAACTATAACATTATTACAATTTTTCATATTATATGAGATTTTTCTTACAACTTTGTTAAAGAATTTTTGTAAAAAAATACTTTTCTAGCTATTTTCTCTAAGAATTGTAATTAACAGGTAATTTCTTCGTGAATAATTATTTTTTACAAAATTATAAAACTTATTTCTTATTTGTTTTTTGCAAAAAGTGTTTTTATACAATTTTTTTTTACAAAAGAATTAGTAACAATTTATTGTAAATTTTATTCATAACAAAATTTGTAAGTATTTTCTGTAAAAAAAAATCAAAATAAAATTGACAGAAAATATGAATGTATTTTTAATAGGGTATTAATATCATTTTTATTTATAGATACAAGAAAACATATGAAATTATGAATGGAAATAATTTTACAATAAACATATCTCTTTATTTCAAAACCTTACATTATAAAATGTATCACCATTATTTTGTAAGAAAGTATTTTTAACAAGTTTATAATAACAAAAACCACATTATAACAACTTTTTAATGAAAAATTGAAAAGCTGAGTTCTCTTTCTTATAGTTAGTTACCTAGAGAAAAATATTAAATATGTCGATATATGTTGAAACAAACATTAATAATCTGATTCAAACATGTAAACTTTAATCACGCAGGCATTGAAGTGATAAATAAATATTCTATAACAATAATGCAAACAAATATAATTTAATGAATAATAATCTACCACTCTTTATTGTCACCGCTTTTTTTTATATTTTTTTCACCACTAATCGTAAGGAATACAATGTTTCTTTGAAAAGAAAATAACGCGAACACCTCGGAATACGAAAGGAAAAGGCAAAACCAAATTCAGTAAAATCAGATTCGCATGATATGCAGGTAGAATGTTACGATAACGGACAAATATAATTTTCAAAATATTCGCATAAAACTAAAATGTGACCTGTGTAATTTTTTAAAGTTTAATATTTAAGAAACTATAGCATAAGATATTAGATAATATATTTCTCATATCTATTATCCTTAATGCTTTATAAAAAAAATTTAGATATAGAACTTTACAAAATTTGAATTGAGTTTCTTCAAAAAATTACTCTTCCTCTCTTTTTTTTGTCTACACGATGATGTATAACCCTTTATGAAATTTTAGCTTTTTGTGCGTTGTCCTTTTGTTTTTTTACGTTAGTAGGAATTTTTAGATAACAGATAAAGTTAAAAGATAGAGAAAGAAGATACCCTTATATAAATTAATATTTTTCTTTAACTAAATATTAATATATATGGAAGTTACAATATAGAAACATCACTTGTATACTGTGCAATACTTCATAATTGACTTTGAAGAGGACGAAACTTTAACTAGGCTATGCTTTTAAAAAAATGAGCTTTTTAATTGATTTTCGCACCTAGGTTTTTAAAGGGATTGACACTACCCATACTTTTACATTAATTTAAATACTAAGACTTTATACGCTTTCATTTCCATGCTTAGAAGTTTTCAGACAACATCAATGATTCAAAACATACACATTTGTCGTAGTTACGCGTGTATGTATGTCCCCTAATTTAAAATGTAAAGACAGTTTTCAATCTTATAAAGTTGGCAAGAGATCTTACCATTGTTTCTTAAAGATGTAAGCTCTCTAAATAACAACTTAATTGGATCACAATCTCCATTTTCGTTGGGTTCTTTTCTTGAACACTCATAGTTTGGTTTCTTTCTATATAACTATAGGCCTAGAAAGTCTAAATGATTTATGATTTGGAAAATTTTAGGTTTAAATATATATTTCAAATTACACAATTTAAAAATATATTTTAAATTATTTGTTGTTAATTATATAATTCATAATACGAAAATGTGACAGTAGAATGTAGAATATGTTTTCAAATTATGGAATGTATTTCATATTGTATAATTCATAATATATTTTTGGATCTGAAAATATATTTAAGATTGTGCAACTCAAAACTATATTTCCAATTATGTAATTTAGAATTGAATAATGTAATTTAAAATAATATAAGGATTAAATATATTTTATAAGTTGCAGATGTTTCACAAAAATATGGAAATGAAATATTTTATAATTTAATTTATAACGAAACATAACTTTTTATAATAGTTTGTGAGAAAAAAATATTTATAAATTATGGAATCAGTTCTCTACATATTCTGAAATTTGTTGGTAAATTGTGCAATCCAAACATTTAACTACGAAGATGCATAAAAAAACCATGGGTGGAGTAAGAAAGAACGGGGAATGTAGTGGCTTTTCCTTCTATAGATTGGGCCAAGCCCATAGATTTGCTTCCATTTGTTTTTGAGGATTATTTGTAATCGGTGAACAATGTTTTCTATACCTTACACAAGTATTAGCCTTAGGTTTGAAACCAAAAAAAAAAAAAGTTAGGGACCTCTTAATCAATAAATATATAAATGTAAGTTGTTTGCAATGATGGTGCTCATTAACCTAGACATATTTTTGGAAAAAATAGTGTTTTCCTAAAGATTAGTTGTCGAAATAATGAATGATGGAAAGTGCAGACAGAGGCTGAGATGGATCCTATGCGCATTTGCTATAAAAACAGAAACAAACCAACCACACTTGCCGCTGAACTACGTAGGACAAGCTTAGGTGATAGAATTATGACAAACTAAAAGTAAGTTTAAGCTGCTAGGATTCAAAGCTATGCAACACAGAATATGAAACACGGGAATGCATTGAAAAGGTAAAATGAGGAGATATTGATAGATGATGAAAATATGGCAATTTTAAAATCGATGGTAATCTTGGTTTTGAAGGATGAAGCAACTGCAACATGCCATCGTGAAAATGTGTTGTGGTTGGGTCCTACTGTCCAAATGCTGAGTAAAAGGGTAATCTTATTGAGATTCCCTAATGTTTCTAGCAAAAATAATAGCCATGGTGAGATTCCTTTGCTCAAAGTTTGGGTCCCAGGCCTTGGTTTTCTTTCCTTTTCAATTTTGGACAGTATTTTTTTGCAGTCTATAATCATTTCATTGCACGAGTAATTAAACAAATATAAGCATTGGAATATTCAAACTAACTTATTTTATATAGGTCGTCTTATAAGATGTGTTCTCTTTTTGCAGAGTAAAACTGGATATTTATCTGTTAAAGTGCATCAGAGAGGGAACATTGTGTTCAAGCCTAAGTTGACCTATATGGGTTTGTAAATAACACATTGGGATAGTAGCAATGATGGCTCAAGGAATTATCGGAATACGTGTGTGACTGAAATGAATAATGTTTGGTAGACACCTACGTTAACAAACACCGAGAAAGAGATTGAAAGGAGAAAAAAAATGACAGAAAAATGAACAAGTGTTTATATATCATTATTATAATCGAATACGACTATTCAAGATTCATGAAGCTTCCTTTATATAAACAATGCGTTACAATTTAGAATTTAAATTTGGTTTTTCATTTCCAAGCCATAATGTCTACATATGATTACAAAAATATGACAATATAATGACCATTAAGATATAATGATCATTAAGAGCCAAAACAAACACATTAAACTCCTGACTTTTTCTATGATAAAACATCAAAACTACTCATAAAATCTACCATTAGTAACTCTTATATTTAAGTTTGCTTAACAAAACTTATGGGTGGCAAAATGGGCTGATATGGCTCGTTTTGACCAAATTCGATTCTGTCCCGTTTAAAATGGACCGAGTCGGGCCAACTAGACATGTGAAAACGGGCTAGAAAGTTGAACTTGTCCCGTATACTAACAAATTGGCGGGCTGGTGGGTTGCCTCGTCCCCTTCCTTTCCTTTTTCTTATTTTTTCTACATATCCCTTTTGTCAAATTCATTAGAAAGAAATCCCCGATCCATGCACGAAATCATCACATTTCACAGACACAAGCAAAAATTCCCAATTCAAAAAATTATTAGAACAACAAATCTCAATCCACAACATTGTTACCAAGTTTACAACAACAAACGAAAAAATATTGCAAAGAAGAGAAATAAAAAAACCTAAAAACAAACAAGTTCACCATCGTCGTCACCTTCTTGTCGTCATGGATTCTTTCTCTCGTTGGGGGCCCTAACAACAGGCAGAACAACCTTAGGAACCCTAAATCATAAACTGGGCCAGATAAAATGAATCAGAGAAATGAAATCGAAGGATTTAGGAACCTTAAATCATAAACTATGAGTGTCGCCGCTGTGAGTGTCGTCATTGTGGATAAGGTCGCCACTAAGGGCAATGGTCGGAGTTGTGCTTGAAGTCAAAGTGGGTTTCACAAACGAAATCGAAGAAAACAAATTAGTGTGACACCACCGTAGGTGATGCCGTCGTGAGTGACACCGCCATGGGTCAAGACGCTGCTATGGGTGAGGTAGTTGTCGTGGGTGAGGTCGTTGTTGTGGGTTACACTGCTGGAATTGAATTCTATGTGGGGAAAAACCTGTTTTGTGTAGTCACATTTGAAGAATAAACGAAGAAAGAAATGGGAAACAATTTAAAAGAAAAGGTTACAGGTTAGCGGGTCAGTCAAGTTAGCCAGTCTTGTGATCCTACGGGCTAGCGGGTCAGGCAGGTTAGGTTCTTTCGAGTTAATGGGTTCAAACATATAACCTGACCCACCTCTTTTCAACCAGGTTCACGGGTCAACCGGTCAAGCTAAACCCGATTTGACATGCCTAATAAAACATCCCTTTAAACTTAAATGCTTATTCCATCCTTCATCCGATTTGACAATGACTTTGCAAACATGTCTGCAACTTTTTCTCTACTTCCTATGTTCTCGGGTGAAATGAAATCTCATATTAATATGCTTGCGCCTCTCATGGTTGATCGAACTCTTTGTCAACTCAATGACTGACTTGTTATCTACTTGAATTATGATTCTACTATTTCGTTTCTGCTATAATTTGCTCTAAAGATTCCTAAACCATACTATATGATAAACAATCAATAATGCTGCAACATAATCTGCTTCATATGTAAACAATGTCACTACGGGTTGATTTTTTGAGAGCCAAGTGAACGTCGTGTTGCCCATGAAAAATACATAACTAGATGTGTTTTGTTTGGTTATCTACATCTCTGAACCAATCACTATCTGAGTACCCTACTAGTTGATAGTTGTTCAACCAAGTGTAGTATATGCCGAGTGATACCGTTCCATGGACATACCTTAATATTGTTCCATCATAAGTCTAACCTTGTACTTGTCAAGTAATGAAGGTTTCCAACCAAACTTTGATATTTACTGGTATCTACTCAATCTTCACCGTCAAACTTTGAGAGTTTTGAACTCGGTTCCATTGGGGTCAAAACTAGTTTGCAAGTAGTTTGACTTGCAAATCGAGGAAGTACTTCATGTGTCCTAAGTCGATCATTTTAGATTTTTTCTCCATGACACTTTTGAACTCTTTAATCATCTTTGCATAATAAGATCATCAAGATAAAGATTAATAAACATTATGTTACCTTCATGTTTCTTTATGTATCAGGCATGTTCTTATGGACACTGTTCATATATGTTCTTCTTGAAGTAAGTATCTCATTCCATGCTCAAGGAGTTAGTTTCAACCCATATAGTGCCTTATTCAATCTTAATACTTTCTTTTCTTCTTTTATTCTCATATACCCGAGTGGTTGTTCAATATAAACTTCTTCCTCCAAGACTACGTTAAAAAATGTTGACTTTATGTCCATCTGAAATATCGGCCACATTGTTGAGCTACTAACGAAATCAATAGTTGAACAATCTCCATTCATGTGATTGGTGCAAACACTTCGACATAGTCAATTCCCTCCATATGTTTATAGCCCGTTGCAATAAGTCGGTCTTTGTATGTCTCTATATCACCTTGAGCATTAATCTTCTTCTTGTATACCCATTTCACACCAAGGGGTCATGCTCTTTTTGGAGATCAAGTAACTCCCACATATTGTTGCACTCTATTTCACCTATTTCCTCATCCATTGCAACTCACCATTTTTCTTCTTGAATTGCCTTCTCAAAAGTTATATTCTCCGAATTTGGCAATAGACAAAGAATATGTACCTATGTGGAACTCATACAAATCCTGCAAAGTCTGCATTTTACATAGTCGTGGTTCATCCTCATCATTAGTCTCCAAATTTGCTATAACTAGTGGTATAACAATTGACGTACTGGTAAGCTTTAACTAGTCGAATAGTTTGTAGCATCACCATCATACCCATTTAACACAAGTTTCTTGCTCATATCTTCAAGGTTTATTCCTTGTTGAGCCATGACACGACCATATGCCACGCTACAAAATAACTTGAGATGAGACACACTTGGCTTTTGTCCACTTCATACTTCTTGCGATGTCTTTTCATTCAACTTTGCATGTGAACACCTATTCTGCACATAAATGACATATTGCAATACTTTTGCCCTGAACTTATTTGGCATATTCTTACTTTTCATAATGGTCCTAAAATTGCTCGATTATTCCTCTCAGCTACTCCATTTTGTTGTGGTAAGTATAGTGTTATAAAAAATCTTCTTATGTTGTACTCCTCACAATACTTCATAGACACAACTAACATGAAGTTTCCTCCCCTATCGGACCAAACAACTTTAATATGTTTGCTTGTCTCATTCTCAACAATGACTCTAACTTTTTGAATGTCTCAAAAACTTTAGATTTTTCCTTCAAGTATACCCACGACTTTCTTGAAAAATCATCAATAAAAAAATATCTCTTACCACTGAATGATTCGGGGGGTAATCAGTCCACACATGATAACCCATTTTAGTTTTAAAAGATATGGTGTTAATGGTGAAGAAAATTCAAGGATTATCCTCACTGGACATTAAGATAACCAAGAAGTTTTCTAGATGTAAAAATTCATCTATAAGGATTCAAGAGAAAACAAAGTTTTCTAGATGTAAAAATTCACTTATAAGGATTCAAGAGAAAATGAGAGGTTCAATTAATCAAACTAACAACATGAAGTTAAATGGAAGCATAATGGCCGAATAAAACAAGTAACATATAAAGCAAAATGAGAAGAGAGGTGAAGTAAAAGATGAAAGACAAGAAAATGGGGGATAATGGTGATGGCACACTACTTGAGGGGGAAAAAGGCTCACCTAACTCTGGATAAATAGGTGTTGTCGTCATTTGAACTCTAGGCTCAAGGTAAGACTAAAGGGAGAAGACACTCATAAGAGAGCTCTCACAAAGGTGGTCAAATGTAAGTATTTTAACTCAAAATATTAAACTCTTTTAAAAGTGTAAGAGTGCTCTTTTTATAGGTGATGGAAGGGGTCTCTTTGTAAAAACACAAAGTTAAGGACACTTAAGCAAATATAAGGAAAAAGTTCTAGAAACTAGGTCATCTCAAATAGAGACTCCTTTTTTTGTGGGACGTGAACTAGCTTTCTCTCGAAGCCTCTCCATGTGCCATTGACCTTCTAGAAGGGAAGATCAACACCATGCTCTCAAAGCTCTCAAAAGGCATCTTATGTGCATGGTCTAGGCCCATGTCTAACGTCCACTCCAAGTAGTGTTATCGTCCACCAAGATGGTCCTAGCTTATGCTAGAAAGCAAACATGCAAACAAAAGAGTTAACAAGTCAACTCATGTCAAGTCAACAATGTCAACTCAACATAAGTCAACGAAAGAAAGTCACCATAAACAAATATTAAATAAAGAAAGAGATGATGGATTAAAGGCCTCCCTTCTTGTCCTTCTCCCAGTAATTCGCATATGAAGGTCCTTTATGCTTTCATGAGGAGTCATTGACTCATCATCCTTCCATTATAGGAGAGAATTCGACCACGAATTTACAAAACCTTCATAGAAAGGAGAAAAATCACCTACATTATATGTATCACTCATTTTGTTACTAGACGGTAAGTCTAACTTATTATCCTCCACACAACTTGGTAAGGGTCATCTCCTCTAGGGTGGAGTTTGGACTTCCTTTGAATTGGGAACCTCTCTTTCCTCAAGCGAAGCCATAACCAATCACCCTCTTTGAAGGTGACCTCTTTCCTTCCTTTATTGGCAAACCTTTGGTATTCCCCAACAATCCTTTATATGTTCTCCTTGACTTGTGTATGCAAGTCTTGGATCATCTTAGCACACTTCTCTCTATCTTGGCAAGTCCATGCCTCATTGGTAAGAAAAGGAAGGAGATCAAGAGGCATTAAAGGGTTGAACCATAAACAACCTCAAAGGAAGAGTGAGAAGTAATGGAGTTCACCACCCTATTATATGCAAACTCTAAATGAAGAAAAATGTCTTCCCACTCTCTAGGGTTCTTGGCTATCATTCACCTCAAAAGTTGACCCAAGGTTCTACTCACCACTTTGGTTTGGCTATCAGTTTGGTGGTGAGAAGTTGCAGAAAAAAAGTAACTTGGTGTCAAGCTTCCCCCATAATGTCCTCTAAAAGTGACTCAAGAACTTTGTGTCCCTTTCATTCACTATTGTCCTAAGTATGCCATGAAGCCTTACAACTTCCTTAAAAAAGAGATTTGCAATAAAGCTTGCATCATCTATCTCGTGGCATGGATTAAAATGGTCCATCTTAGTAAACCTATTCACAACCAAAAAGACAGAATCCTACTTATCCTTGTCCTTGGGAGCCTTAGTATGAAATCTATTGAATTGTCTACCCAAGGCAAAGAAGGGACATGCAAAGGAGTGTAAAGGCCATGGGGTTGAGCTTTAGACTTAGCTCTCTTGCATGCTATGCATCTTTCAAAATATCTCTCAACATTCTTCCTCGCGTAATTCTAAAATATGTGCTCTTTTAAGACTTATAGAGTCTTTGTGGCCCCTAAATGCCCTATCACCCTCACGTGCCTATGAGTGATGCCCACCTTTGGGTATGCAAAGCCTTTTACCCTTAAAAAGATCGTCATGGTGGAGGTAAAAGTCTTTTTTTGCCCCTATATGGCACTCATTATGGATGGAGGAGAAGTCATCATCCTTGATCAAAACTAAAAAAAATGGTTTCAAAGAGGGAGAGTAAAAGGAGTGGCTCGTAGAGACAACATCGGCCACCACATTACTCTTTCCTTGCATATGTTTGGTCACATATGGAAATTTTTTTATGAATTATACCACCTTGCATGTCTCTTGCTCGACTTGCCTTGTATTTTAAAAAATTTTAAGGACTCATGATCACTGTTGATCACAAATTCCTTTTAAAAGAAGATAATGTTGCCAAGTTTACATAGTTCTCACAAGAGCATAAAAATATTTGTCATATGTGGAGTAGTTGATGTGACTTCCCTTCAATTTCTCACTAAAGTAGGTATAAGGTGTCCCTCTTGGAGAAACAAGGCCCTAACACCTACATTAGATGCATTACACTCTACCTTAAATGTCTTGGAGAAGTTTATAAGGACTAGAAGTGGTGAATTAATCAATTTTTCTTTAAAAGTTACAAAGGCTTTTGAAGTCCACTCATTAATCACTTAAGAAGATTTTAGCCTTATCAACTCTTGTTGTAAACCACGTAACCACTAGAAGACACTCCAACCAAACTGGAAACACTCCAGCAAAAACATTAAAGAAAGAGTTTGCCAAGAATTCAATACCAATAAAAGCAAAACACTTAAAACTCTTGCAAATAGCACAACCTTTATTGCCAAAAATTAAAGACAAAGATCAATTATCTATTTATGAGATTTTGAAAACGCATATGAAATAACCAATTATTACACTATTTAATTGATTAATCATGCTCCTTATAAATTACAAAAATATATTTAAATGGATTATAAAAAGATCTTAATCGATTATTTTAGTGGGAACATTAATACCATAAAAAAACACTCCTTTTTAATATATTATTTCGCTTCATAATTGATTATTCTCTTATTAGAACCTCTCAAGAACAAATTAATCGATTATGTAATCAATCAATATTGTTGATTTTTGTTTTACACTTTGTTTTAGTTTTCAGAAAATGTTTGACTCATTTTAACTCATTATTATAGGCTATGTGTTGTATTATAGAGTCTTGATGAGTACCTTGTGTGAAATGCAAACATAATAAAGAAAGCTAGACTTTGAAACTTGAATATTCATTATCAGCATCTTTAAACATCATCAAAACATCTTCATCTTTATTTGGTGCTTTAAGGTTGACTTGAATCTCCATCTAGATCAACAAGGTGCACATCACCATAAATGATGATAAAACCAATTTCGAAGATCTCATCTTTACATCTCTAAGGAAGCATAAACACCTCAAGTGGAAATGCATTCCACATCCTTAGAGGTAACCCCTCGACCTAGTTATTACCCTTCTGCTCCATCTCATTCTCAATCTCTACCACAACCTAAATATCAAACACCACCCGAGTTTAAACTTCAACACTCAAACTCCATCACTAGTTAACAACTCGCTTGAACCTTATATAATCCACCTATATAAACATCCCTATACCTTATTCTTCTAAAAGCCTTAGACATGCACATTATATGCTCTTGAACCCCTACATCACCTTAAAACAGAGGCTACAAATCTGTCCCATGCCACCCTATACATAGTTAAACAACCACTTGACCCCTTCTAAACATTCGTCACCACAAAGACTACTTTCCAGAAAAAAGAATCACCCACATCGAGATTAAACCAACTTCCCACACTTACTCATTATCCATCACCATCACAAATGTTATATAGAAACCTAATCCTCTACCTTCCAACCATCCCATTAATACCTTAACCTAGAAAAAGGTTCTATAGTCAAGGACGATCCACTAACATGGTAGATATTCTTCTACCCCAATCTCGTATGTGTAATATCCCAGACGAATATTACTTAATAAAAGAATTTATATTTGAAAAATAAGTTCAATCGTTTGATTTCATTTCCAAAACGCGGGAAAATTTAGAAATTCATTAACACGCCAAAACCAAATCCATAATTCACAATAAAATTATTACAAGTTCAAAATCCAAGAAAACAACTTAAAAGGAAATTACAAGTTTTATTCAAAAAAGATTCCTTGACTAAAGCCGAACTGTTATCCCCCGCTCCGTCTCAATGTCTCGCCATCCTCACCTGGAATCAAATCTACTTCCGTGTGACATGTCGTACGATTATCGCCAAACACAAATAGAAATGGTGAACTCAAAAAAACAAATAGTCATAAATTACATGAATACCTCACCCAAAATGTATAACTGCACTCAATAGGACTCACATGCTTAAAGGCCTTATAACACAAGATAATTATGCTTCCATAGTCTCATAACCTATATGAGACCAGCACATACTCAAACATGATTTTCAGGATTTCAATGCTTCCACGAACCTGTCCGCTCATGGTCCAACTCTACGAACCTCCCCGCTTGTAGTCCAACACGCGTGAACACCTACTATGAACCTCTCCGCTCATAACAGCCTCAAGTGTGAGTACAAAACATATGAACCTCCCTGCTCGTATCCTGTAACATCCCCCGGTCGAATTTAAATAAATAAAAAAGAAATAATAAGTAAACATCATTTATTATACCGCCTTTTCCCAAAACACGGGAAAATTAAAACATTTATTTCATCGGAACATGGTCCAAAATCCATACTGTATAAAACTCGAATCAATATATAAAATTTTGTAACAGAAATGTTTACAAAATTATTCAAAACCATAAACAATAAAAACTTTGACAAAGCTTTTTCCTTAGTCTAGCCCCGCTTTGACTTTATGCTTCACCAATACCACCTGCAACATCATTTACTCCCGTGTAATGCAATACACGATCATCGCCAAACACAATAAGATATGGTGAGCTCATAAACAGTTAACATATAAGTTAATAAAATCAAGATACACGCAACTATTTTATTCTAGATAATTCTTGGCCAAGATCTTATTATCCCAAGGTTTTTCAACTTGCAAGTCATATAAATAATTGACCATGAACTCAGGATATATGATGCTTCCACGAACTTGCCCGCTCGTGGTCCTGCCTCTACGAACCTCCTCGCTCGTAGTACAACTCTACGGACTTCCCCGCCCGTCTAGCACACGTGATCTACCAACTACTAACCTACCCGCTCGCAACATCTCTCAAGTGTGAGCACAGAACATACGAATCTCCCCACTCGTATTTCCACACGAGAGTATCAAGATATGAACCTCCTCGCTCATACCATCATGTGTTCACCACCATCCATGAACCTACCCCCTCATGGCATAACATCTCCTGATCCAAGTCTTACATCACAACATCAAAACGAGATTAAGAAAAGCACACTGCACTATACAAGGTACATACTCAAGTTGGTCTTAGGGATTCCAATGCTTCCACGAACCTGCCCGCTCGTGGTCCAACTCTACGAACCTCCCAACTTGTAGTCCAACTCTACGGACCTCCCTGCCCGTAGTTCAACACACGTGATCCAACAACTACGAACCTCCCTGCTCGCAGCAACCCTTAATTGTGAGCACGGAACACACAAACCTCCCCGCTCGTATCTTAACACGAGAGCATCATAATATGAACTTCCCCGCTCATATTATCACGTGTTCATCACCAATCATGAACCTACCCGCTCATGATAATATCAAGCATATCCCAGACCAAGACCAACACAACAAGTCATGCAAAATGTATCACGAACGCACACTGCCACTGCACCATCGGCTGGCGCAGCCTAAGCGTCACCAGGCAAAATGGCAGTGCAGACCACTTGGCGGTTCCACATCACCGTCGGGCCCCACAACCCATAAGACTTCCCAGTTTCCTACTATCGCCTGGTGGTCCACTCTACATTGCCCGATGCTACACCATTAGTGATGCTACTAGTTTTAGGTACTTAAATTCAGTTCCTAGCATTCACCTATTCAATTCTCAAACATCCAAAAATCAAAATACACATTCATATACTCCAAATTACAACATCACAACACATATGCATCTTTCAAGTGTAAGCACACATTCCTCTCTTTTATAATATATATATATATATATATATATATATATATATATATATATATATATATATATATATATATATATATAAAAATATATATATATATATATATATATATATATACTCACATCTTACATCAATGCTAACATTCAATTTGAACCCAAGAGTAAACCATGCTCCTTTGAAATTATGAAATAATAAAACAACAG
>Ga0209589_1010637_pt1 | contig 13332 bp, 6 predicted proteins | sample CowpeawhiteBW_FD_187525 | JGI IMG/M metagenome (GOLD analysis project Ga0209589, IMG submission 187525) | Root nodule microbial communities of legume samples collected from California USA - Cow pea white BW (SPAdes) (version 2) | ecosystem: Host-associated > Plants > Roots > Nodule | place: USA...
AATCCACTTGTTTTAGGTCTAAAAAAATGTCTAAGACAATTTAGTACTAATATTTCTTTATTAAACTAATTCTAAAATTACATATTAGAAAAAAAAGACTTCTAAAATTTTTTTAGTACTAATATATCTCTATTAAATTAATTATGAAATTATGTATAAGAAAAAAGGTCTCAAAATTTATTTTTTTAGTACTAACTTATCTATATTAAATTAATTATAACTTAAGTTTGAGAATATAGTTTAATTAAATTATTATCTTTGTTAATTTTTATTGGTATTAAAAATTATATTTAATGACTTAAAACCATTTTTGCAATGAATTATAATTTGGTTTAGGAAAAAAATAATGATTAGTTATCTATATTCTTTTATAATCAATTTTTATTTTTATTTTTTTCTTTTATTTTTATATTATTTCTCGTCTACTGATTTTATTCATTGTCTTTTATTGTTTTCTTCTATCATAGAATTCGTTTTTTAAGAAGTTTTGACATATTTTATTTCTTGAATATTGCATACCAATATTCGTGGTTAATATATTTTTCTCATTCTACTTATGTTATTGTTGTTTTTTATTTTATTTATTATATTTGTATTAGGATTAAAAATGTGTTTCTTTTGTTTATTTTTTTTTTGTTTTATGGATTTTGAGACTTTTACTTATATTTTGATAAGAAAGTATAACTTTTGCTTGAATTGATCGCAGCTAAAATAAACTTTGGTTTCTCAATCTCTAATGGTATATTGTCATTTCTTTTCGTATCGTTTCACTTTTTTAATATATATATATATATATATATATATATATATATATATATATATATATATGACAATTAATCATATATCTTATTAACTCAATTAAATTATATTTAAACTATTCATATATTTTGATAAATAATTTTACACAAGTAATTTTACAACTAACTTTTCCATCATTATATAGAGTCGATAGAGTCGATAAAGATTATACAATGTCATTTGGGATTAGAAATAGATTGGACTAAATAGGCAAGTTAAAAATATAATTATTTATAATTTATATATTATTATTATGCACTATAAAAAAAATAAGAGTTTTGGAGATCGAATTTAAGTAGGTTTTTATTAGTGATTGAAATAGCATATTTGTCGGAAATATGCTACAGAAATATAGTGATAAATTATATCTTTGATGAACATAATTTAATTAAAAACTGAAATTTAAGTATGAAATTTTTGGTTACTAGCTAAATTTCGGTAGTCAAACCGATGGTTATATTTTTTTTAAAATGGAAGTAATATACTTAACGAGCAACAGGACAAATGTTATATTAGCGAAACTTGGTCGCAAAAGTAAATAGTTTATTTTTGTTATGAATTTGTAACTAAATTAAGTCTTGTATTAGTGACAAAACATTTATTGGTCCTTAAATATGTTTAAGATTTTAATTAGCAACCAGAATTATTTTGTGTCATTAAATGTATGTATAATTACTTATTTAGTCCCTAATTTTTTTTGTTTGGTTTAATTTGGTCACCTAATTATTATTTGGTTCAATTTAGTCCTTTAATTATTTAAAAATGTTCAATTTGTCATTTTTTTGTCAAGTTATAGTTAACACTCTGTTGTATATGACACGTGTTAAAATGTGGAATTTTTATTTTTTTTTAAATTTTTTTTAAATTTTTTAATTCTTTTCTAAAAATATATAAATTGTCACATGTGAGGTTATCGTCATACCACGTGATAGTTTACAGTTGTAACATGTGGCAGTGGTAGTAGTTGTATTTAATTTAGTGTTTTATCTAAATTTTTTGTTCAATTTAGTCCTTCTATCTTTTAAAACGATCCAATTTTGTCATAACTAATTTGAGACAAAATTAGTTAATAAGCTTAATTACAACCAATATATACATGTTAAAATATATTTTTTTTGAATTTATACATCAAATCATTCCACCTAAATACTCAAATTATTTTGTTTTTTCACATTTTTTCCCTTGTAATTTTTACACTTGAATTTTTTTACATTTATAAAAAATAAAATAATTTGAATATTTAAGTGTAGTGATTTGATGTATAAATTCAAAAAAAATATTTTAACATGTATATATAAGTTGTAGTTAATCTTATTTACTAATTTGGTTTCAAATTGGAGAGGACAAAATTGGATCATTTTAAAAATATGGATACTAAATTGAACCAAAAATTTAAATAGAAGACTAAATTGAAAATAATTACTACCACTACCACGTATTATGACGATAACCTAACACGTGGCAGTGTATATATTTCTAGAAAACAAATTTTAAAAATTTTAAAAATTTTAAAAAAATTAAAAAAAATAAAATTTCACGACTTGACACGTGTTATATACAGACACAGTGTTAACTCCAATTTAACGTAGAGGACCAAATTCAACCTTGTCAAATAATTTAATGACTAAATTGAACAAACAAATAATAAGTGAAAAAAATTGAACCAAACCAAAAAATTAGGGGACAAAAATAAGTAATTACACCTCAAATGTAATGTTTTAAGCGACACATTTGAGTTGAGTCACTAAAGTAAATAGTTTACTTCTACAACTAAATTTACAACCGAATATTGCATTAGTGGCTAAAAACTTTTTTAGTTACTAATAATGTTTAAACTTGTAATTAGTAACAATTTTTTTTTTTATAAATATGTTCCAAGTTTTAATTAGAAACCAAAATTTTTTGGTTGCTAAATATAATTCAAATTTTAATTTGTAACCGAATTAACGATTAAATAAATTTTAATAACATTAATTTATGTAGCAACTAAAATAACTAATGACAGTGCTATTAATCGAATATCCATCAATAATTAAGTAGTTATATAAATTGAAATGATTTTCTTTTTTTGAATTATAAAATGATAAAGTTTTTGTAAATCTAGGTAATTCAACGTGTAAATGTAAGTTATTACGTGTCATCTAAGCATCAAAATCTAACTTTCCACAAAATCTTATTTCATCTAGCCATAACTAAATGAATTAGAGACTATATTTTTAGTTATGATCGACCATATGAGATACTTATTTATTTAGAGATAATTTATTGTAGAACACAAAAATAGAATGGGCTTAGCCATGAAGCATTGATTTAGAGAACATTGAGGAAAATCTATGAACTCAATTTTTTTTCATAAATATATATTTATCTATATGGTTGATATCGTAAGACCTTGAAAATTCTTTAAGGGAGATAGAGCTTTCATATCAGATTGCATTGGATAAAACTTCAGTACCACTTAGCACAACAAAGTCAATGAGCTCACTAACTTGTTGGTGTTGGCACCACCAAGGGCCTGTCAGGAAGAACACTTGGGTTAAAATTCTATGATCTTAAGGGGTGCTCTTATTGGGCGATCTCCTGGCCTGCTTTGCATTGAGGGAGAGCGCATTGGGTGTGATTCTTCTTGGGACTCCTTGGTTTGAGTTGCACTGAGCATAAGTTTGTGGCGTTGGGCATACGTTTGTTAAATTTAGTGGGTTGTTTGGCATTGAATGAGTTGTTGTTAAATGTATATGTGTGAATGAATGATAGGGATATTTAAATGTTGAATGAGATTATATGCAATTGGAATATGATGAATGAGGATAGGCTTTTAAAGGAGAAAGCATTTCACTCTTATGTTAGGTGTATTGAGTATAGACTCGGAAGAAGACTATCCAGACTCTACTAGGTATTCTGACTCACATAAAGTAAGATATCTTGTTAGTGAGAGTCAATAGAGGTCATATGGTCGAAATTGGTACTAAATGGACCATTTTTTGTTGTCACAAGTGAGCTAATATTGTCATATCAGAAGGTTGGAAAGGTCATGGTTTTATAAGCCAAAATGATATTGGGATCCTTGTGATGAGACAGAATCTTTGAGGTAGTTATCATGGTTTGCTCATATGATATGTATGGTTGAATGAGTTAGTTGTGCATGATTTGCTTGATCTTGATCTTTGAATTTAATTATATGTCTATTCGTTAAATATACTAGCTTACCATTGTTTTGTGATTGTTTCATTTTTATTTTTTGCTATGATAATAGCTTACACAGGAGTAGGGGATGTTGGAGGTGAGGAACCTATGTGTTTAGGTCAAGAAAAATGCCAGATAATTCTTAACCAAAAACAAAAAGAAAGAAATAGTTTTAATCCTAGCTTAAGACTTGCTTAGGTCAAAAACCATTATCCGTCCCTTGACCATGGGAACCCCCCTTGTATTTATATTATAATCAGTTACAAATATGAAAAATTATAGATAACATACAACCATAAAATTATCTTTTCCTAAAATATTTCTTTAAAATAATAATAAATAACCTCTTCCTAAAAACCTACCTGAATATCCCAAAAAATATTCTCTAAATCTCCCCATAATATTCTCTCCCGACAATATCGGGAATCAACTACCTCCTAACCCACTTCCAACACATCGGTTCTATCCCGAGCCTTCATACATCAATTCGTCCCCTAGCCGAAAAGCACTTCTTCTCTACCACAGCTTCCCCCCATCTCGGATTTGAACTCTTGCTGTCCCCTTTAACTCGCTCTCTGACTGACATGGGCTCTGAACGAGTACACTATGAATGATCTAGCACGGGAATTCATGGAGTAGCATATAGTAAGGTAAATTAGTTACCCACCATCGAACCTTGTATAATAAGTCAACAACTAAAAAGTGTAAATACTTGTATCTACTTACTCTCAAATTTCAAAGCTCATTGTATTTTTACATCAACAATTGTTAAAAACAGATCTGTCTAATTATCTTAACCACAAAGGGATCTGAATTGATTAATAGGCTTTTATCTGGTTTAAGATGAATCTTGAATAAATCTTTAGGTTTTAAAGCTCAATTAATCAATTTCACAGTTCTGGGTTAATGGACTGTTTTAATTCAATCAAGAAAGATTATGAAAGAAGAGAAAGAAACAAAACACAACAATTTATACTGGTTCGATTCAGGATGAATCTACATCCAATCTTCTCCTAAGTAACTCACTTAGGAGGATTCCACTAAAACAGATAGGATCAAAGAATTACAAGCACACCTATATAATTCTAGACCCTAAAACCCAAGAACTTGATTTGCCAATCAAAAACTCCCCCTAGGAGTAATGCATCCAGACAATTGCACCTAGGCCTACACTTCACACACTGAAGCAACTGTAATCAGAAATACAATAAACAAAATCAAGAAACGAATACACCTATGTTGTGCAGATTTGACAATATGCTCCTTGATTCAACCCATAATGGTAGAATCAACTATCAATCTTCTTGGATCTGCACTTGAATGATCTTCCAGAATGCTCAATATCTCTGTGACTCTCAGAAGGCTCTCTCTTAGAAGGAAACTGTTGTAATCTATCAATTTTCTCCATACTTAAAACAGATTTTAAAACTAGCTTTTATACAGCTTTCTTTGTTGTCATTAATGGATTAGCAATTTACCTAATCGATTATCGTGAGTGTATTTTCACTGCCTTAGTGTAATACTCACAGCTAATCCATTAGTTAAACAGCTAACCATTCATGTTTGCACAAGCAAGAGTGTAATGGTCCATTGCAACATAAAACAGGCCTAATTTACATCTGATAAAGAAAAACTATTAGCCTAATGCATAACCTAACTAGACCAAATCTATGTTCTATTCTAATCCAGTAGACATCATCAAAACCATTCTTCATTCATAGGTGAAGTAGCTCCACCTACCAATAACAACTACTCACACAAAATCGTACAATCCTAATTGTGAAAATAAGGATAACGACGTCGTACACTACGATCCAGAACTTCTCGTAGTTCCAAAGTTACAAAACTATAAAACTCTAAAATTCTATTCGCCAAAAATTCTTTTCACCACCTTTGTTCGTGAAAGAAACGCCCCAAATATTTTAGTTTCACAAAAAATAAAAATCCTTTCAAATTCAATACAAGTTTTCCATTTCACCATTTATTGGATTTGCTTAAAACGGTTTATTTTAATTAAAATGTTAAACAGGTGCTCCATTTTATAAAACAATTAATTTTTATTCAAAAAATAATTTTTAACACGTGGTTGACATGTTTCATTTTCGTGTAAGTAAAATATGAAAAAAAATTAATGTCATCGAAAACGAGGAATTAAAACTATTATTTTGAAAGTAAGAAGATCAAACATTATTAAAATTTTGAACAAATATGAAAACCAAAAATATATAACCTTTTTTATATTTGTAAAAATTATAGATGTACATATTTCTTTCTCCAATATTTCTTTCTTAGAAGTTAATTTGCACTTTCTCGTTAATCTTGCTTTCACATAGTCGTGTTTGCAAACTTCTTTATTTTTAATTTGGATCAGCACCGCAATCCATTTTAGATGTTCCAAATATCTAGAGATGTTAACCAACGACATTGTTTTGGAGAAATTTAATAGGAGGAAACTAAAAAACTTAAATATTTAATAATAATAATAATAATAATAATAATAATAATGTTCTTTGTTGCTTCATATTTTCAAACATAGCCCAGAGAAATACCCAAGTTCATAAGTCTAACTTTGACATCAGAAAAAACAAAACAATTATAAAGCTATTTAATAATAACAAGTAGAAGTTCAGAAATGAAAGTCACTGTTTAAAAAAAGTAACAGGTGGGTGTGGGTAAGAAAAAAAAAGAAAAGAAAAGAAAAAGTTTTCCCTCCAAAAATAATAAAAGAAAAAACGTGTCCAAATTCTCTAACATCAACCAAACGTATAAACAAACTTGTGAATGAATCCTTGGAGGGTGCAGACACGGAGAAGCTCCGATCAGCCGCGGGCGGGGACGGGTGGGGGAACGGGTGGGACGTTGACGGCGGCGCGGAGGATGGAGAGGAAGCCGGCCGGCTGGTTGGAGTCGCGGTCGTCGAGGAAGAGGTCCTCGGGGACTCTGAATGCGGCGTGGGCGGCGACGAGGGCGATGGAGACGGTGAAGGCGGTGGCGAGGAGGGAGCCGAGGGGGGTGAGGAAGAGGAGGAAGAAGGAAGCGCCGGCGAGGAGAGAGAGCGTCTCGAAATCCGTGAAGGTACGGCCGAAGAGGTGGAGGGGCCGGTCGGTGGGGCGGAGGAGGTAGAGGAAAAGCCAGGAGGAGAGGAGGGAGAGGAGGAGCACCAGGGAGAAGGGGCTGGTTAGGAGCGACACCGCCAGGATCAGCGAAACCACGACGTAGTAGTTCACGCGGAAGTAGGAGACGTTGTGCCGCACGCGCAGCGTCGCCTCCGAGAATGACATCGGTTTGGCGAGCGCCGACCGGTCCATGAGCTCCGGCCAGGGACGCCGATGCGAGAGGCTGTGGCGGATGGATTCCGAGAAGAAGGATACGATGGCGCGGACTGCGGGTTGCGGTGGCTGCTGTTCCGCGGTGGTGACGGTGGTAGTGATGGTGTTTTGAGGATTTGAGACGGGGAGAACCTGTGGATTGGGTGCTGGAGCGGCCATGTTGAAGAATATCAGAAAAAACAGTGAGGGATTGATTTTGGTGAAAGGAATGAAAATATGAAAAGGAAGAAAAAGGACTTGTTTGTTTTTGGCTATTCTAATTTGGCTACCTTCATTCCTATTCTAGAATTATTACTATAAAATACTCCAAAAGCTTTATATCCACATTACACTTTTTTCTATTTTTCTTGTTTGCACCGTAGTTCGACAATTGTAGTTCATACAGACTCATCATGTTATATCATTTTTCATATATTTTCTATGTTGTGTCTGCCTTTTTTCAAACTTTCTATGCAAGCAAATATAGGGTTAAATTGAGTTGGGTGTACAAGTGTAGCCACCACCCTCAGATTTGGGATTAAAATATTCATCCTAATAAGTATTAATTAACACTAGATAGTTAAATAATAAAATGGTTAAATATCTAGATAGTTAAATATTAAAATAACTAGATAGTTAAAATTAAATACAAACGATCACTATAAAAATTTTAAAAAAAAATATTAAAAAGTCATTAAATAAAAATAACTGCCAAAGTAACAAAATAAAAATTACTAAAGATCATTTAAATAAGAAATAAATTATCACTGAAAAATTATTAAAAACTAACGGATATTGATAGCTAAAATTATTGTTTAAACATATTTGAAGGTATGATATATTAAAAATTAAACTTAAAATAATTTATCTTTTTCTTACACTTTTCTATAATTTGTCTATTTCAATCATACTTTAAATACTTTATTGTTCTACTTTTCCATTTCAAGTAATAGATTTATATTATTTGGCTTAAATATCTTTTTAGTCCTCATTTTCGTAGTATTTGTTGCGGATAGTCCTCATTTTGACAGAATGTTTAAAATGATCATCATGTTTACCAAATGTTTAAAATAGTTCTCATTTTCGCAATTCATGTTTTATTTAGTCATTTTCTGTAAAACCCTTTAAATCAGTAACGAAACAATGTACAAATAACACTATTTGTATTATGTTGCTTTGAGGTGTGTTACATGTACAATGCTCCATTAATGATTTAAACGACATTACAAAAAAAATAACCAAATAAAACACGAATTGCGAAAATAATGACCATTTTAAACATTCGGTAAAAATGAGAGCATTTTAAACATTCGGTGAAAATGAGACCATTTTAAACATTCTGTCAAAATGAGAACCATCAGCAACAAACACTACGAAAATGAATACCAAAAAGGTATTTAAGCCATATTATTTCTAAAGACATTTAAAAATATCTGATTAATAACTTTCAACACAATATTGTAGAAACTAAAATATTCCCAAAAGAAATATATATTCTGAAAAATATTCACAAAACTATATTTGTTTATATTGATAAAAATTCACTGAAAAATAACAATTTCAACCATATTATGTTAGCATCTCCAACACTACCATCACCTAAAAATAACAATTTCAACCATATTATGTTAGCATCTCCAACACTACCATCACCTAAAACTAGACGACAGTGTAATTTTCTGACACTTATGAAGACATTAACCTAATTGCGCTATTTAAAGTTCAGAGGGACCAAAATTTCAAGTTTAACCTCTAAAAAGACACTCATCATAAGGTCACCAGATAATGTTTGTCAAAGATAACATCATTAACAAATCCAAGCCCCAGTTCTCCTTGAACATAATCATATTATGATAACATGTCCCCAACGGAGTTATATGAAATTCAGAGTACTTATATATAGAGAGAGAAAAGAAGTTCTGAAACAGAATAACGTGTTCATCAGACATCCATGGCATCATTACCGCAATAACTCCGAATCAGAATGTAGATCCATTCCATCCAAGGTTGGAACCCTGCAGAACACACAAAGCACTATCAGCATTCTGAGCAAAGAATATGTGACTAATTTATTAAATGGCATAGAAAGTTTTGGTATAGCATCAAAAAGAAATTTAGTTGGATTATCAAGTATATACACAGCTTATAGAGGCTACTATGAAATCTAGAACAGTGAGGATTTATTTACATGGCCTAGTGCTGGTGTAAAGCATGCAAACATTGTGCATATTCTTGACTCTGATGGGCCTAAACAAAAAAGGAAGAATGGAATAAGAGGATGCAAGGTAAGGCCCTTCTTTTGAGGAGAACTCTCGAGTCTAGATACTTGCCTTAGTGTCGTAAAACTTCAAGAAGTATCGTGACTTTGGAACAGACAATTTGGCTTCAAGAATTGAAGCAATGGCGGCACTGAGTTTCTTGTTGACATCAGGGTTCAGACCACCAATGGACACCAATTCACCATAAGCCGCTGGCTGCTCATTCCCACCGAAAGACATGGGTACTGATCCTTTCAATACAATCATCACATACTGCAAAAAAAGAAAAAAAAAAAGAATCGAAAAGTTTAAAGACAAACCAAATACATAAAATCAAGAAAATCTTACAGCAAATCAAGAAGAATACAGTAGGAGAAAATAGATATATCAAACTTGATCGTAATATACATCAAACCACAAAAGCTCCACGTCCATTGACCATCACTCCACCGTAGCAACACCTCCCAAAAAGCATCCATCAAATACAGAATGGAAATCAAAAAATATAACAGATTATATTGCTGCCATTGACATAAAATTAAACCGAAAGGGTGTGTCACTCGATGTTGCTGAATATGTTCAACATAGAATTAAGAAGCTTAACCTGACAAATTACAAACTACACTCAAATTAGAAACAATCGCAATATAGATATAACCCATTGTAGAAAAACTACCCTCACAACATCTTATTATCAACTTTTAAGAACGCACGAGGTATTCACTACTTTGTAATTACAACCATACAACACTAGAACCACCAACAAAATTCAATAGAAAAGAAACTACACTAAGCTGTAAAAATGTAAAAAACATAGAACTATAAAACATGAATATGACGATCAAGTATCAACATGTGTTACGAAAAAGCAAGGGTTTCTATCTTTTCCATTTCTATCTCATTCTAGAAACAAAAATTCCATCTAGCATATTAAATTGGCACATTACGTATAACAAACACAGCGATAATAAAGTTGAAGTCTCAACACAAAATCAAACCCCGGTCTCATAACAAAAACCATAATTTTATATTCAAATAACAATAAGAAGAAGGAGAAGAACCCTAGACATGGAGACAACAGAAGAAAAGGGGAGAGTTCCTACCTTAATCAGCAATTTGCACATATTTATACATATAGTTGCATAAAAATTAAATTAAATTGAAATAGTGCACTGAGAAAATAAACCGAAGCGTAAAAACCAAAATCCAGAAACGGGATTTTCAAAAACCGAAAGCACGCGTAAAACGACATGACAGAAACGTTAAATGGAGAGTGAGGAAGTTAACGTACGGCTTCGGGTTTGCCAATGATGCTGGCGACGGTTGAGGTGGCTTCGGAGAGGATGGAAGAGGTATCGACGCCATCGAGGTTGACGTTGGTGGAGAGGTTGAGGCACGGCATCGTTTCACTCTGCAGCTCTTGTTCTGTTCTTCTGCCACTGATGTGAAAGTGAAACTGTAAGGTAAAATTTCTATCTTTGTTACTCCACTCTCGTTTTATCTGTTACCAATACAATACTTCACAATCCCCACAATACCCTTCTCCTTAACCAACCTTTTCTTACTATTCCACCTCTGTTACTTTGGTCATTTAATTCGACCAAGAGGGTAGAAATGTCCAGATGAATAAGTTTCATGGGCTTTTCAAATAGCCCATTTCAATTGGGCTAACTCAATCTGAAAAAAAATAGTGATATATAACGTGGTGTTAATGTAAGAGTACGTTAATGTCACACTATGATATTAAATTAGTAACAATTGTATCGGTCCAGATTTTTTATTGATTTTTTTGGTGTTATTTTTTGTTGAGCATTAAAAATATATTATATTAGTATTTTAAAATTTTTTTAATAGTAATTAATATACAGTAAAAAAACAGCACAATAAAATTAAGTGTGAATCCAAATTCCAGTTGTATATACGTGTTAGTTATTACATGACTTAAATATATATTTTATTTTCTATATAAAGTTATCCATGTTTTTATTATTTGAATCCATGGGGGAAGGAATTTATTTAATTCTAATTTCATTAAAATACATGTGTTTTCATTTGTTTAGTATCTGTTATATCATCATTTAATAGAACTTATATAATAATAAAAAGTAAAATCATAAAATTTAAAGTACTTAGGGTCAAACACAAATAAACTAAAAAAAAAAAATAGTAGTTTTTGAGAGAGAGAAAATTAGTCTCACGTTATTGTATTAAATGTGAGATATTTTTTTCTTAGGAAAATGGGTTAGTATAGATTTCTCATTACTAGTTCTGGAATGCTCTCTGACAATTGTAGAACCACTAATTCGAAGACATGCAAAATTTGTGTAGAACTTTCCAAGTTTGTTTCTATTTTCTATTTTTCATAAATTAAGAACACCAATCTAAAAATATGAAAAGCTGGTTTCTTATAAACACTGAGTTAATAAAAATATTCTTAACTTGTGTCGTGCTCAATGAAATGATATAAACTCAGTTTAATTAGAAAACATAGACTTGCAAATATTAAACTTTAACTCTAGAATTACTAAATAAGTTGAAACAGAAGATGTGAGATCTAAAAGTTAGTAATTTTCTTCCAAAAATTTGAGATAAAAATAATCTTTTGACTTCAATGAAGAACTGCAATTTTTTTTTTACAAAATTAATATTATATACACACCCACACTTTACTTAACTTTCATCAATTTAAATGATCCATTGTCGTCAGCCTTTTATAATTATGTATGCAAATGTAATATTTTAAGTTATGCATAAAGTTGTGGTTATGTACGAAAATTAATTGTGAATACCTCGACAGTATATAAGCAAGGTATCCTAATATTTGTTTTATTGCAGGACAATAAATACTTATATAACTGATTAAATGATGAGGCTAGTTATTAAAGGCAATTAAATTCTTATATAAATAAAAGTCAAAAATACATAAATAGAACAATAATATAAGAACAACTTGAGAATAAATTTAAAATAAAAATATTATGTTGGTTATTCACTATAATCGACATAGTACGCTTAATTTCTTTCTTTCTTGTAATATTCTCGCATTGCATTCATAATTTTCTTCTCTCTTTATCAGATTTCTAGTTTTCGTCCTCATTGCATCCTTTTTATGTTATCGTGTCTACTTCTCACTTAATTGTTTTAGTGATCGTTGATCATCTCTTCCTTGCTCTAGTGGTCATCACTTTCATGGCGCTTCTATTCTCGCTCTTATTCTCATAACTCTCTCGTTTGATAAGTGGATGTTTTCCTCTCATTTAAAGTTTTCTTCATTCTTATTAAGATCAATACAAGTGTAATAATGTGTTTACTATATCGGCACGGGAGTCCTAGACTTCCTTGGCAAAGAAGTATGCGACAATAGTGATATTGGAGGCAAATAAATGGGCGATGAAAACACATACCTAACAAATGTGAATGAAGAGGCAGAGGAAGCATAGTAGAGAGTGAATAGCAGCGACGATTGTAACATCCCGTCAGGATATTACTGATTTATAAATAAATAAAACAAATAAATATAACAGCGCATTTAATAATACCTCATTTTCCCAAAACGCGGGAAAATTTAAAGCTTTATTAATTGAGCGGATAAAGTTTAGGACATCGATTACATAATTAAAACCACAATGTTGTTAAGTCACCCATCCGGGTTTACAAATGTTTCCAAAACAAAGTAATACAAGTAAAAGTTCTCCAAGTCAATCCCCTCTCCGCGACTAAGCTGCACCAGAGCCACCTGCATCACCAACATCTGCTCCCGTGTACCGCGTACACGATCATCGCCA
>Ga0209589_1010642_pt1 | contig 13329 bp, 8 predicted proteins | sample CowpeawhiteBW_FD_187525 | JGI IMG/M metagenome (GOLD analysis project Ga0209589, IMG submission 187525) | Root nodule microbial communities of legume samples collected from California USA - Cow pea white BW (SPAdes) (version 2) | ecosystem: Host-associated > Plants > Roots > Nodule | place: USA...
GACATCAAACAAAAAGAAACACTCCGAAATGAAAGAGTAAACCTTGAGAGAAAGATCTTACTGGATGAGAGCCACCAATGGAATGCTTCAAGGCCTCACCAGTGGCCTTGTTGACCAAAGAGAAAGCAGTGCACCCCTCCTCATCCTTCACCCTCGTGCTGTACTTCTCATCCTTGTACCAATGCTGCATTTCCCAAATACCCAAATAAAATATAAGTAATCTATCACAGAAAAAAATCACATTTTGCGCGAATTGGGGTTGCGAGGGGGACACGAGGAGCTACCTGGTACTCGTTGGAGGGATCGGAGGGTGCGAGAATGACTTGGCCATGACGAATGGTGAGAGAGAAATTGGGCGCAGCTTTGGTGACAACCCTCACGGTGGGTTTGCTCCGGTGGCTGACGTGGGTCACGGTGGTGGTGCTGCTGGGAGCATTGTGAGAAGAAAAATGAGGGGTGTGGTGGTGGGACTCGTGAGCCACGTGGTGAACGGTGGAGGTGGTTCCAGGAGGGGGGTAATCAGCTGCAGTGGGAGCAGGGGAGTACCCGTGGGAGAACCCCTTATCTTCATGATGGTGATAATGATGGTGATGATGGTGATGATGATGATGATGATGATGATGATGATGATGATGATGATGATGATGGTGGTGATGGTGGTGAGAAGGGGGAGCTGAGTGGCCGAAATCCTGCGACACGTGTCCTGGTGGCGGTACGTGAGAGATGTGGAACAAGTTGGTATCGGACTGAGGGGGCGGTGGTTGAGGAGCGCCGTAGAATGGTGGGGGCGGCTGTTGGTGAGGGTTGGGGAAGGTGTTTCCCGGCGGAGGGTAAGCCGTGCGTCGTTCATCGTCGTCGTGGTCGTCACAGCAGTGGTCGGTGTGGCTGTGGGGAAACAACATGGTGGATTCTGCGTTTGGGAATCGGAACTGAGAGAAGAGCGCTTAGTGGTTAAGTTTAGAAATGAAGTGATAAATAGGGTTCGGTTTCTCTAGTGGCAAGATTGATGGTGTGCGTCTGCTGAGTTTCCAAATGCCGTTCCACCTAAGTTGATTAACAAAATATATTTTGTAGCTTTAATCATGAAATGCAAAGGGTGGCGTCTGGTAATGATGAAATTGGAATAAGACAAAGAAATAGACATCGGGAACGTAACTAAAAATTGTTTGCGGCGTGACAAAAACAATGTTGCTCGTTGGAAAGCCGAGAAATGTAAAACATCCTAAAGTTCGAAAACAAACGGGATGAAATGATATTTAAATGTTACAGGGAAGTGAAAAGGCTCTACGAAAAACTCTTCTGGCCCCAAACGTCACTTTCGGTTCTAATGAAGAAAATAGGAACTGATGATTTTAAAAAAAAATTGTGTTCTTTTCGTAGATTTAAAAGTGAAGAAGGACATGGATTTGAGAGATCTCTTCCTACATCACATCTTATTACCACAGTGAGACTGGAGAGTGATCGGAGTAATTTTACACTTATGCTCTTATTATTTTAGTTCTAGAACGTGAGGTTGTTCTATACGACTCTCATTCTTTTTTCCTATCTTTCTCTTCCTTTGAATATTTTTTCGGATTTGTTACCTTTCCACTAGTGTTGGTTGTTGAGAAGAGGGACGGTGGCAACAATAGCGACACACGACGAAGGGTTGACGGTGCGATGGAGGATTTACAGTGCGGCAGAACATTTACGGAGTGGATCTATGCATATCTCTTATTTAGAACCGGATATGTTTTTGTGGGTATTTAATGGAATCAAATCTTTTTTTGCCATAATGGAACGAAACTTGTTCCTTTTTTGTTGGATCCGATTCCAACTTTGTGAAAGACATGCATGATTTCGTTTTAACTGGTTTTGTTTTCATGTAACCTATTCCATTTCTATTTGTGGTATTTTTGGAAATTAAAATATTAAATTTTTAAATCAAATATATTTTAATATTATTTTTTCAATTAATAAATATTATTAATATTTTTATTTATCTAAATATCATTTTATTATATATTTTTAACACCAAGTACAATTAGGTCATTTTACATTTTAATCTATTAAATTTAATTTTTTATTAGTTACATCAGTCAAATCCTTCACAAACTTTCACAAAAATTACTCTCAAATCCACTCCACTATCACCCACAAATCCCTACAAAAGAATAACACAAATCTCATCTTCTAATCAACTCAAATCAATCCTCTTCCTCAAATCATCACTCACATAAGAACACACCCTAAATGATGCATTGGGTCACTCGCTGACGTGGCAGCTATCCTTCATTAATTCCATCAAAATAAATGACAAGTGTAAGGCGACTGTGAACACAGTCCAACTCTCATGTGTTCATTAACACCCGAAGCCTAGTTGTCGACACAAACTCTCCATAGTTCGAGTTCTAGTCTAACTATGGTCGAGTACCACTCCAACTCAGTCTAACTTTTCTCCCATCTAACTAGTGCACACACCACTTTTACGTAGTGTTCCAATGCATGGATCACACTGTTTGCCTTGATTTGCACAAATGGATTTCTGAACAGCCGATTGTTCTTTTGAGGGGATGTGCATTGATTTGCAAGAGCGGATTTGCGGGATGAATTCCATATTTCATCTTCACTGATATACCACGATTTGAAAGTATTATCGTTCATTTTACCAAATTAACCCTACAGGAGGTAATTTTGACCAAGCACGTGAGTGTATACCAGTTGTTGCTACGTCTTTTCCCAACTTCCTTTTCCTGCTCCAAAGATTCTTGTTGCACCTGAAGATTCCTGATACAATTGTAACATCCTTAAGGAATATTACTTTGAAAATTAAAATCGCAAAGTTCAAGACATTGTAAATGTTCGCAATTCAAAGTTATTACGACTATAAAAGCTCAAAATGGCTAATGTTCAAAACATAAAAACATCAAAAACTCGAGTCTTCAAAAGTCCATATGATCCCGCACTCCAGTCTCAAGCGTCTCCTAGCTCACCTGTCAAATCATCTGCTCCCGGATAATAAATCATCCAATCATCGCCACACACACACAGATAGGGTGAGTTATGCATATATAAATACAAATTAAGTATGATACCCTTCCCAAGAAATAAATTTACTGATATGTGTTAACTCCAAATTATCCACCCCTGATCTCATATTCCTTCATGAGTCACATGCATGAAACTAGGTCTTGGGACTTTTACTGTGCTTCCACAAAGCTATCCCTTTCGTGGTCCAACCCTACGAGCCAATCCTGCTCATAGTCCAACTCCACAGACTCCTCGTCTGTAGTACAACATCCAAGCTTACCTAGCTTGGACCTTGGCACGCACGCAATCACCATACTATTGACTCCTCGCCCGATAGTAGCCGACAGGAATAAAACTATTCCTTGCCCATCGTGCGCCCGACGCATGCAATCACCATACTAAGGACTCATCGCCCATTAGTAGCCGACGGGAACCAACTGGTTCCATGCCCATCATGCGTCCCCACCACCAAGGACATCCCAAACCCCTATTGGACTTAGTCCATCAAGCCCAAGCACAAAAGAAGTGAACTTAGTCCTTCAAGTCCACTAATCAAAGCAATAACCAATTATACAGCCACAAAAACCGCCTGACACCACCTAGACATCGCTAGGCGGATTCTGGCAGAAAACCGCCCAACGGCCAACACCCTACCGCCAGGCGCCTGAAACCATACAGGATCCATCCAGCTCCGTTACTGCCTGGCGGACATAACCCCGCCGCCAGGTGCCTCCTGCGAACAGTGACTATTGCCACTAATTTAGGACTCTATCGCCTGGCGGTTTATCCCGCACCGCCAGGCGCTATACCAATAGTGTTGTGCTACTGGTTTTTGGCATCGTTAACAGGTCTTAAGAGACCTCAAACATGTAATTCAATCTTCACGCATCAGATATAACACTTAGCACATAACAAACTGCTAACCACAACAAGTTTAATTAACTCATGCCCAACATTAGATTTTAACAGGCTATATCATGATTTATCTTATTCATTTGTAAAACAGTCAAGAGAGGGTCCTCTTGATACCCACCTTTTTGCTACTGCATAATTTTGGACCATTCACAGTACTCTATTACATTACATCTACAACCCCAAATCGTACCCACTCAATTTCATCATGCACCTACACTCCCTCTATTATTACCTTAAACTTGTCTCCTATTCACAAAGTGCACCAACCTCATTCTCTCATAGTTCAATATTTCATATTACTCCTGCCACCATGACTTATCTTGAATTGCATCTATTTTTACTAAATAACACCAACACTGCAGAGACCATTGTGTATGGAACACTTAACCCACCCAACGCACACACATAATTCTCTTGATTATCATTAAATGACCTACACCTTAAAACGCAAGTTATTGCTCTCTACCACTCATTCTACAGGTATCCCAATCAACCACTCTCATATCGCGAGTTCACCACATATCGCTGTTCTGCTGCTGATGAGCCGCCCGACGGTAGCCTCAGTGTCGCCAGGCGGTGCGTGAAAAGTTGGGTTCCACCCTGATTCCTCTCACACCCAGCAGAACTCTCCAACCACCCTAACATCAATCTTTACCTTAGAACAAACGCAATTTCGCATACACAACACATACAGGATTCATAAGCTAATCATTTTACCACCGATCACGCATAACCAATACAGTCCTCATATCCATAATTATGTCATTCATACCCAATCAACACATGAACCCTAAAATCCCAAATTCATACAATCTCGTTCCACTTCGTCAATTACAGATAACAACTCACAGTATTAAAGAATTTCATATCAAAATAATCATTTCCCAGTATCCCCACATCACGAAAACATCAACATGCGCGAGAGCTGTGCAAGCCAGTCTTCGTCGCCTGGCGGGCAACACTTAGCCGCCAGGCGGTGCATAGCAGGAAACCCAAAAATGGTTCTGGAAGCATGAACCGCCTGGTGGGCCTTCAACGCCGCCAGGCAGTTTTTGGAAATTTCCAGAAATTCGACAGAATCCAACACAAACTCAGAATACACATTGCAATCATCCAATATAGCACGAAAACATACAATTATCATCAAAACACAAGTAAGAGCTCCCCTAACCTGGATTAAAGCTTTCCCTGAGTAATCTTGTACTTCTTTCCTTTGACTCAAAATGGCCTCCCTTGGCTTCTCTCAATTCAGCCCCCACGAATCCACTCACACTCTCAATTTCTCATTGAAATTCGCACTCCTCTGTCTACCTCACAATAATCTTTCCAGAAACCTTTCTCCTCTCTCACAATTAGCTTTTTAGTGGTGTTTTAATGGTGGTTTAAGGCCCTAAAACGAAAATTGCATTAAGAAGTGGTGTAATGGCCATTCAAGCTCCCTTAATTAGATTATTTTTCCAACTACCCTTCACTGCTATTTCTGATATGGTTTCCCTTAACCCTTCAACTTCAAATGAAAACTAAAAATGGCAAAAATAGAGTTTCATTTGGGTCTTCCAAGGTTGGAACCCACACCCATGCACATACCAAACCAATGCCAAACCATTCAACCAATCCAGATTTCATGCTAACCAATATGATTCAATGATTATAACACTCCACAACATGATTAATATATATATAAAATAATACTAAGTTAATAGCACACAAAATGGCATAAATAGGACTCGAACCCAAGTCCTCTCACACAATTAAAGTACTCTCAACCACTTAAGCTAGTACTTTTCCACGTCATAACATTCCGCATTTATTACCTTAAAGGTTCCTTTTTACCCGCATTAATTAAATAATTAATTAACTAACTATTTAATTTTTCTCGGGTCTTACAACAATCATATTCAAGATTCCCATTTGAATTTGTTTGGGTTGGTTGGGTTTGAAGTTTGCCACTAAATGGGAAGCTTTGCGCGTGTGTGATTGTGAATGTTCCTAAAAGGGTTTGGAGCTGACATTCCCATCCTTGTCTCTCATTCAAGTTCGAAGGTGAGTGGTGGTGTTATTTGAAGGTGAACTAAATATGAAATAGCAACAAGAACTGGTGTGAGTGAAGTAGTGTGTAAGTGTCAAGAATGGAAGATGTTTGGGTGTGGGTGTGTGTGTGAACCAGTGTGGGGTGGGAAGATTGGGTGGTGTGTGAGTGGGAGTGGTGCTTTGTGAGTGGTTGCATACCTATTACATAACCGGTGCAGTGATGTGTGTGTGTGGCACTAGTTACGTAACCAGTGTTGGTGTAATGTTGAGAGTGACACTGGTTACGTAACCAGTGTTGTGTAGTGTGCGTATAATAATATTTATATAAATATATATAATTAAATAATAATAATAATAATAATAATAATAAATATATATATATATATATATATATAGAAATTAAATATAATAATAAATAATAAAATATAATATATATAATAATTAATAATAATATTAATTATTAATAATTTTTTAAATAATAGTAATTATTATAAAAATAATAATAATAATTTAATGTAATTTGTTAATTTTTTTATTAAAATTTATAAAATAATATTTTTTAAAATTTAATATTTTTAACTAATCAAAAAATCATTTCTTTTATTCTTACCATCAAGAGTACTTTAGTAATATTCAAATTCTATCTATTAAAAGTTTTTTTTAATCTATTACATCACTCAAATTACTCACTAACTTTCTTAGAATTCATCTCCAAATTCACTGACTTTACCATCTAAATCCACTAAAAAAAATATACATATTTATCTACTCAAATCCACACAAATCTATCTTCACCCTCTCTTCCAAATCTATCCTACTAAAGAAACACACCCCTAATTTCGTTCACTCGTACATAATTCTCATAACATGATAAAAATCACATAATAATATTTCCATAATATGTCTTAATTACCCATAATAAATGCAGCCGTAATAAACCCTAGTTGTGATTATACAACTTTATAAATATTATATTCCCATTAATATAATTGTCAGCATATTGTATCATAAACTAATTGATTTATGATAATTAATGCATATATTTGGTAACAATAAATATAATGACCAATATCATGCCAATCAACAATATTATCAATCTCAATTTATATTTTAGGTTTATTTTCGTCTAGAAGAATATTTTTACGTGAAATGTTATACTTTTTTCTTATCTATTCACATTTTATAAATGGTTTAAATATATTTTTAGTCCCTAAACTTTGACATGAAATTAAAATTCGTTAATATTCCAAAATTTTAATATAATTTAGTTTTCAAACTTTAAACATGAATGGGTATACTCTTTCTAACCTAATTGCGTTAAATTTTTTTAACATATCAAACGACGTTTCCGACTATATTTTGATGTTTATACCATTTGACACATACTATCTCATATGTCAGCTTTAAATGTCATTTAATATGTAAAAACAATTAAAATTGTAGGTTAAAATTACTATATTTATTTATTTTTAAAGTCTGAGGACTAAAATGAATCAAAGTTTTGAATAAAGACAAATTTCAATTTTGCATTCAAGTTTAGGGACTAAAAATATATTTAACCCATTATAAATTTACTCATGCTCTTACTCCAAACAAGAAAATTTTGGTAATAGTCCAAACCATTCATAAGCATCAACGCAAATATTATTAAAACATTTGTAGCGCCCATGTAAATAAGTAGCTCTAATGGGAATTTGATAAAATATAGAATAAAAATACACAAACAAGAACTAGTCCAAATGAAAAAGCAGAAAAAATCGGATTCGTAAAGATACAACTCCTAGACTTCCTAATATGAGACATGATCCAAGAAAAATTAAAATAAAATCATGTAGCAACATTAGAGAATCTTCTGCACGTGGATCTTCCCTTTATCCTATCGCGAACTTGTGATCCAGTCCTTCCTCGTCATTTCAAAAGTTTCAAGTTCTTTTTGGTAAGAATAAGTTGGAAGCCCAAAACATCTTTAAGTGAGTCAACCTACTAACCCACCAACCCGTTGTGGATCGAGTCGAGTTACAAAATTTTTGACACACCAAAAAGTAAGTAGAGTTAAACTAATTAATTTTTTGTTCAACCCATGGTGAGTTAACTCACTTTGACACTAATAATATATAAAAAGTATTAATAAACTATTGTGAATTACTATTGTGTTTGTGAATTAAGTAATGTTTAGAATGAATAAACTATTGTGTTTACGAGAAGTGACTTATTAAAAAGTAATAATGAGTTTTAAAAGTTTTTTTTTTTATTGTGAGAGAGTTAGTTAATGATAAATCTGGTGAGATACTGATGTATTTTTTTTCATAATAAATATTTTTTACTTATGTGTGCAATGTAATGTTATCATGAGTTTGATGTCATCTTTTATATTTTTCTTTATATTTAATAAAATTTTCATATAACAATAGTAGTACCATGAGACTATTTAGATAAGTGAGTTAAGCCTCATATTATTGTTTAAATCACAAAAATCTTTAATTTGTGTTTGTTACTCAAATTTGTATATGTTTTGTTTATTTCTTTAATTAATTCATAGACCTTATATGTTCATTTAAGTCATCATTAATAATTAATTACACCATTAAAATACACAAAATTCACATTTAAAATTAAGAATTTGGTTTACAATTGTAGATTTTTAAGTCTAGAAACAAATATATATATATATATATATATATATATATATATATATATATATATATATATATAAACAAATATATATATATATATATATATATATATATATATATATATATATATATATATATAACTCACATCACAAAATAAAAAATTGTAATTATAATTTTTTAGTAATTATGCTCAAATTTTGGCCAATTAAATCATATAAATCAAACATCACAAAATATTGTATTTGATTACATGTTTTTGTAATCGATTACAAGATGAAGTTTTTGTATGTTTGTTGGATAAGTTAAGAAGATATTATCGTGGCGTAAAAGGATTAATTAATAGTGAGATAAAACAAGACAAAATTGTAAGAAAAAGTTATTGAAATTACAAAGCAACCCAATTCATTGGCGAAATGGACATTGGCTTACATGACGACCTTTAGTACAATAGTAAGAATATTTTTTTGGTTTATCTAGAATTGGTTGATCCATTTCGTTATGGATTCTTGTAGTAGTTGGTTGTCCGAAAGCCTTACGTTTGAGGGTCTGGAATGAAATTTGGACTTGTATAGGTTGACCAATAGTCCTCATTTCGCAGTGGATGGAATTGGACTTCATAAGCCTTATATATGGTATGGAGACTATAAACAGGATTGATAAAATTCACAAGCGGCAGATGAGAAAAAGAACAAACAGCTATGATGTGATGACATGGCAGACGATTTGCTTAAAAGTGGCCACAATCACTAATATTTTAATCCGACATCGAATGAGATTGGTTTTGGCTGATATCGGTGGGGGATCAATACCTCTTACACCTCGAATTCAAAATTCTCGCGATGTAGAGATAAACATGACAAATTGCTGATTTCTACTTATTTTGTTGAAGTACGGGAGTTATGTCTTCTGGATATTGATGACCTGCTCTTAACATAGAGTTAGCCTCCAAGCCTCGTTCAACAAACCACGAATTTGTGTTTCTGAAGGATTTTTTCAATAGTGTAGAGATAGGTAAGGATCGAGCCCCCTTAAGCACTAAGCCAAGTTTGTCGTCATGTGGTCGTACCTCCGACCCATATCATAAGCCTGAGACACTTGTGTAGGGAAATTTTATCTATCCAAGCTACCGCCTACGGGAATTGAGACCTCATTGCAGAAAGTTTTGCTTGGACAATGGGTTGCTTGACTTCGTAGGTTGTGAAAATGAAATGACATAGTAAATGAAATAAGATTTGGTTAGAAATATAAATTGAATAGATATGGAAGCAATGGTAAGAAAATGTATTAACGAAATCTTTCTTTAGGTTAGCAATTTTAAACCTGTTGTTGAAGTTGGAACCCATATAACGTATGTAGTAGACTGAGTGAAGATTATCTGGTTCCCTAATCAACTTCTTTTGAGCGCAAGGCTAACAAAATGCCTTTGCCTCTATTTGTTATCACATAGAGATTTGGTTGAGGAGTTACATGCTTTCGTAGTAGTTGAAAGAACTAAATCAGTGTCTCCTTTGTCTCACCTTCTATTATGGCAAAGGAAATATGTTTCTATTTCCATCTTAAGCAATTGCAATTAGCAAGGTGGCATGATATCTATCGGTTAAGAATGTTCCATCTACTTGAACAACAAGTTTACAATATTTGAACCCTTCAATGGATTGTCTAAATCCCCATAAACAACATTCCAGAATGTAGTAGGATGTGTCATCCTCACAATCAACATTAACTAGAGGACAAGAGTATTGAAAAATTGTCCAAAGATTAGTTTCCTAGACAACTTGTAATCATTTGGGAAGGTCATTATAGGATTGCTCCCAGTTGTCAAACTACATTGCAATTGCTTTTTCCTTTGCTAACCATGCTTTTCTGTATGAGACAATATAGCCATAATTACTTTTAATGTTTGTAATCAAGCTTTTAATGTGAATGTTTGGGCTGGTCCGCACTAAATGGAGCACAATCGAAGCTATTTAAGTGAAATCAAGATTGTAGTGATCTTGGAAAATTAATGTAGAGAAACAAGTATGAGGTGCCTCAATGGACTTGATCTCTCAGTTATATATGACTTTGCTGTAACCGGCCCTTAAACGTCATTGATAACCATTATTATAATTGATGCATCGTTCTACGTATATATAGGGCTTGGATTCCACAACCATGAAGGTCTACCCATTGGTGATGTGGTAGTGGTTTATTCCAGACACGATTTCGTCTTTTGAATCGAAGTGCATGCATTCCTCCAGTTGAATTTTTAAATTTGGATTGTACTGAATTGAAGGTGTTTAAACATCTTCTTGGTCGTATGGCATGTCTTCAAAATCATCATCAAAACTAAAGTCGTCTATAATGTCTCAAATCACAAGTAGGTCCTTAATTTGGTGTAAGGAAGAGGAGCCTCCAAAGTTCCAAGAACTCATGATGAATTTGATGTGAAAATGGATTGTAGCAGAAATGGTCTTAAATTGTTATGCATTGTTGAATAAAAAGGAAGATACGAGGTTAGATCATGGTGGTGGCATGTATAAATAAGGAGTATATGGAGGTTTGGAAGGAAAAATAGGTGCTAAGCTAAAAACATCCACCCCCACATGTTTTCCACTTAGTAATTGTCAACCCCCAAAATGTTTCAACCAGGACCACCTAGGTGGGCAACAAGGAACTACATGAAATGGTTCAACTAGGACCGCCTGGGTAGGTGACATGGAATTACGTGAAATGGTTCTACCAGAACCACCTGGGTAGGTAGGGAACTACGTGAAATGGTTCAACCAAGACCATTTGGGTAGGGGGCATGGAACTGCATGAAATGGTTCAACCATGACTATCTGGGTGAGGGGTAGGGAATTGCGTGAAAATGTCCAACTAGGACCGTCTGGTTAGGGGCAGGGTTCTGCTTGAAATGGTTCACCCATGATCGCTTGGGTAGGCGCCAGGGAACTGTGTAAAATGGTTCAACCAAGACTGCATTAGTAGGCGACAAAGAACTGCGTGAAATGGTTCAACCAGGACCGCCTAGATATGCGACATGGAACTTCGTGAAGTTGTTCAACTAGGACCACTTGGGTAGGCGGTAGGGAACTGCGTGAGAAACTTTAAATTTACAAGTTGTAAGCAAATAGTCAAAGATATTTAGTAGTAGTAGTAACCTCTCATTTTATTCATCTAGTGCCTCGTTAAACCCTTCTTGATATAGTCAACACAATGTGTCTCCAGAGTTGACCAAAATTAACCATCTTAAAGTACTTGTGTTGTCATTGTTCTTGCACCAAAATGATACCTATAGATGCCATCATGCAATTTGTGTAGGACCTAGTCGGCTTGTTCTACTCTAACACACTTGAATAGTGGCCGACTATATCCTCTTCTAAACAACTCATCGCCAATTATTCTTAGGGACCGAATATATTATGTGGGGACTCTGAAAGCACAGTTGACCTTCAACTTCCAGGTACTCGTCCTCCCAACTCTAGGTAGGCTTGTACCTACAGAAGATTATCTACCGACGCTTAATTTAGCCAAGTGCGTCATCAAAAAATTAATGTTATGATTAATGAAAACGTAATTATTTATCTCGTGTAACGTTTTATAATCTTTACCTGGGTGGACCTGAACCAAGAGACCCAATTAACTAAGAGACTCTAACTATGGGACTCAATTACCTATGGACTTAATTATCTGATAAGTCTAATTACATGTGGACCTAATTACTTGATACATTGTTACCTTAGTTGGGTAAGAAAGGACTCGATACATGTCGGCCTAGTAGACCGATATGTACTAGACTAAAGGCGATTCTTGCCAAATCTAATGGTGACATGGTCATATAGTATATAATTGGTTAAATTATATTTTTAGTCCCCATTTTCGTAGCAAAATTTGAATTTGGTCCCTCAATTGTTTTTTATCTCAATCTAGTCCTTATTTTGGGAAATTTGATCCAATCAAGTCCTTTCCGTTAGTGGTGTAGTAACGGTGTTAAATGGGGTTTCACGTGTCACCTTCTGGATTTTTTGAATGTTTTTATTTTTTATATATTTTTTAAAAATTTTTAAAAAAATAAAAATTTGCCACGTGTCAAGCTGACTTTGTGCCACGTGGCAGTGACAGTGTCACGTGTCACTATTATGGGAGGTGTCATTTTCTCATTCTCAATTTGGTCCCTGTATTTTAATTTTTGACTCAATTTAGTCTCAATTTTTGTAAAAACTATGCAATTTCGTCCCCTTCCAAATTGAAACAAAAATTATAAAATTTTATACAAATATTTTTATTAAATTTGATTTTTTTATTCAAATTGATATTTTTATTATATATTTTCAATAAAACTAAGTTTATTTAAATTTGTTTCACATTCGACTTTACTTAAAATTGTTTTCAAATTTTAAATTTATTTGTTTTTTATTGTTACATAAACTATTTAATTTTTCTTAAATTATATAATTGTTATTTTTATACCAACTAAAACATTTGTATAGAAATTATTGAATTTTACACATTTTAAAAATATACAATTATTTAAAATATAAATTCTAATAAAAAATAATATTAAAGTGTAATATAATAAAATATCAATATAACTTATAAATTTTTTTATTAGCATTATTTTCTATTAACAAGTTTAAAACAATTTTAAATAAAGTTTAATGTAAAATATAAATTAAAATAAACTTAATCTTGTTAAAAATATTTACTTGAAATATCAATTTTGATAGAAATATTTGTGCATATTTATATAGAAATTAAA
>Ga0209589_1010643_pt1 | contig 13329 bp, 10 predicted proteins | sample CowpeawhiteBW_FD_187525 | JGI IMG/M metagenome (GOLD analysis project Ga0209589, IMG submission 187525) | Root nodule microbial communities of legume samples collected from California USA - Cow pea white BW (SPAdes) (version 2) | ecosystem: Host-associated > Plants > Roots > Nodule | place: USA...
AAAAAAAATTTAAAAAAAAAAAAAAAAAAGGAAAAAAAAAAAAAAAAAAAAAAGAGGGGGGAAAAGACAGAAAGTGCACTTCAGAACAAGCCAGTTTGGCTTGTGCTTTGGTCTCTTGTACGTGCCATCTTCAAACACATCCTTTTCCTCATCCACATTCCAATCTCTTCTCTCTCTCTCTCTCTCTCTCTTCACACACTCACAACTCAAAAACTTCCTCAAGTAGGTACCTAATAATTAACTCATTCTCTTCTTTTCTTTTGGTTACTCACATTAAACACTGATATCTTAGATACTGAGATCTATACTTAAGAAATTCACTTACCTCATATATGTGTTTTCTTCACACTCTTATACCAGGTGATGATGCTTCATGTTTGATGCTTGGTGTGCTTGATGCTTGATGCTAAGTTACCAACAAGTTGTGGCAGTTTCAGAAGTGATTAAAGTGAATAGCCATAGCTTTGAAGGCAAATCCTTCTCGGGATCCATTCAACTTTCTCAGCTTTTTTCCTCTTTCTCTCTCTCTCTCTCTCTCTCTCTCTCTCTCTCTTTCATTTGGTGGTTTTCTCAAGAATTTCTGAAAATTTTGAAGAAGAGAGAAAGCTATATAAGTAAGCAGGATCCATCAGCTGAAGAAAATCAGATCCATTATAGTATTATCCTTTTCATCTGCAAGATCTCAGAAATTCTTTTGGTGCAAATAACTTTATTTTCTCATCAACATATTGTATATATTGTGTGAATATCTCACCTTTGTGCAGTGTAGTTTGGTTTCTTACCTAATCTACTTGTGTATATATAGGTTTTGGTGGTGGAAAAAAACATGTCTAATTTGACTTCTGCATCGAGTGAAATAAGTGCTTCTTCAGGAATCAGAAATGACAATGGTTTTTTCCATGCTCACCAATACTCTTCCACTTCAATAAATCAAGAACCACAACCAAAAAAGAAGAGAAGTCTTCCAGGCCACCCAGGTCATACATTAATTCATACCATTTTTTTTTCTCTCTCTAATTCGTTGCAGCCAAAATCAGTTTTTGATGTATATACATTTATCTGTCAAAATATGATTTTTAATATTATTACTTCATGAACTCAACAAATTTATATCATAAAACCCTTCATATGAAGTGTTTGGTTAATATAAGAAAGAAAGAAAAAACAAACAGTTATAGTTTCTGCATTAAAAACATGATTCCTTTGCTGAAAAGGCTAGTAATAATTAATGTAAGTTTTGTGAATTGTTGAATTTGAATTGAAGAGGTAGTAGTGTATGAGTTGATTTTGTTGGTGTGGTTGATTTCAGACCCTGATGCAGAAGTGATAGCATTGACTCCAGAGACCCTATTGGCAACAAACAGGTTTGTGTGTGAGATATGTCAGAAAGGGTTTCAAAGGGATCAGAATCTGCAGCTTCACAGAAGAGGGCACAATCTGCCATGGAAGCTGAAGAAGAAGAACAGCAAAGAGGTGAGAAAGAAAGTGTATGTTTGTCCAGAGGCATCATGTGTTCACCATGACCCTTCAAGGGCCCTTGGGGACCTCACTGGAATCAAGAAGCACTTTTTCAGGAAGCATGGAGAGAAGAAATGGAAGTGTGAGAAGTGTTCCAAACGCTATGCAGTTCAATCTGATTGGAAAGCTCACTCCAAAATCTGTGGCACCAGAGAATACAAGTGTGACTGTGGTACCCTTTTCTCTAGGTAAATTCCTCAGTCAAAATTCTCAATCCTATTTTTTATTCTGCATTACATATTTACAATTTTTTAAATCTTTTTAACATATTTTAATACATCGAAATTGATTATAATTAATTAACTAATTAATCAGCTTTTAACTCATTCCTAGATTCCAAAAGCAGCTTATCTTCTGAAACCACAATCTAAATTGCTCAAATTAACTAATTTTCTGTCAAAAAAATCATTTCATAACAGTTGGTCAACAACAGGTTTATGTATTATCTTCATTGTTATATGTATGCTTTGACTAATAGAAATTATATAATTAATTAATTATATGGTTATTATATGAGTGTATGCTTAAAAACTAATTAGAATATGTTGATATAATAAAACACCTTTTACATTGTTATTCCAATAGTGAATTTGTTTATAACTTGGATTTCTAATTAGTTAATAAAGTAAAAACATTGGCATAAACAGTGAAGCAAAATTTAAGCAATTTATTAGTATAAAAAGTTTATTTATATCACCAAGAAAACTATCAAAAAATTATTAATTTTATGACAAAAAAATATGTTTAGAGACTAATTTAGAAATTAATTTCTTAATTGAAAACTAATTTACAGACCAATATTTCTGGTAGTCAAAACTTATGTAGTTAATGTTAGTGACCAATTTAGAGACAAATTAATAATAAAAACTATTTTAATTATCAATTTAAAGACAAATTATAATTTTTCGAAACTATTTTAATTATCAATAACTTTTAATTTATAAATTGGTCATAGTGATTAATTATTTTTTTTGACTAAAATTAATCATTAATCAAGAATTTTATTTTAATATATATATATATATATATATATATATATATATTTACATTGATTGGTAATGTAAATCCACAATAGGGAGTCGAATTTATATATTTGTTACGAAAAAATCTATATTTGGCAGGAGCCAAATAAATGACAAATTTAGTAAATATCTAAACAATAACTTTATTTTGTAAATTGAGTTTGCAAAATAAGTCTCTTTTTATTTTTATTTCATCTGAATTTCGAGACAAAATTGAGATAGATTTTTTGTCTTGAGACAAGTTTCAGTATTATATTCGAACTCGATGGAATAATTAATGAACAATTTCAGTTTTACCTACTCAACTCAGGGAAAAAAACTTATAATTCAACTTCAAGCTTTTCATGTAACACTTTTTCTTTTATCATTATAGTTAAATACATTTATTTTCATCTCTCTTTTTTTCTTTTAGACTAAATATACATCTATTTTCATTAGAAAATAAGTCTAAGCTTTTCTTATCACAGACATTTTATTTTTCTCTGAAAATATGTATAATATAAAATTTAACATTGATTCCTGCATCACTCTTATTATATATATATATATATATAATGACATAATTGATTACATGGTGATAAAAAAAGCATATAGTATATTTCTATTTAATGACCATATTGTCAATATTTTATTAATATTTATGGTTTTCATTATAACAAAACAAAAAAATAAAATAAAATATTAATAATTAATAAATATGTTCCACATTCTATTCATTTTTATTTTTTTCTGAATCAAAATAAACTTATTTCTTATTTTTTTTATTTTACTTCCAGGTATTAGGAAGGAAGAGGAAAGAGTGTGGATTAACAATTATATAGATGAAAAGGGAAAGTGTATAAAACAGTACAAACAACAAAAAAACTGTACTCTAGCTAGGAAGGAATCTGTGTGCATTTATATACATGAAAAAAAGAACACTGAATATGAATTATTTATAATATATACTAATAGTTTTCAGTTTGATAATTAACTTATATAAATATATTCCGACAGAGTTGCATTAAACAAAACTGTCTCATGAAAAACATAATCATGTAACATTAAAAGAAAGAAAAAAAAAAAAAACAAAACTGAATTTGTTGTTTGGCTTTTGTGTGGTTGCAGAAGGGACAGCTTTATCACTCACAGAGCCTTCTGTGATGCCTTAGCACAGGAAAGTGGAAGAGCAGTGAACCCTCACTCTCTATTATCATCTCAGTCCCAATTTCGAAGCCATGGCCTTCAACTCGAAGCACCACCATCATCATCATCATCACTGGTAATGAAAAGAGAACAAGATTTGAACCTATTAGGTCAAGAAATTCCTTCATGGTTATCTTCTCCAACAGTGTTGGAACAATCACTGAGAACCACCTTAGACTTCTCAACACCACACCACTCCTTGTTCCACCATGATCAAAACCCTAACCCTATTACTACTACTACTACTTCTTCTTCTTCTTCTACAACAACACCCTCTTTTCTTCCTTCTTTCAGTTCCTTCCATTATTCCACGACTTCTCCTCACATGTCAGCCACTGCTTTGTTGCAAAAAGCCTCACAAATAGGCGTAACAGTGAGTGCAGCAGCAGCTTCACAAGCGATGATAGTGAGACCCCACTTGTTTCTGCAGCAGGTTCACGTGCCTCAATGTACAACAACAACAACTACTACTACTACTACAACAGGGTATAATAATATGGCTTCATCTTCACCCGTTTCTGGAATGCTTATGGCTATCCCTTCACGTGAACAAATAGGGACTCATGGCTTCGCATCTTGAGGGAATAAAGCTGCAATGCTCTCTGATTACTTGGAAGAAGGTGCTGCTGCCAAGTTGCAGAACCTAGCTAGTGCTCAATAATAATGCTCATATATATTTATATTTATAAGCATCTTCTCTCTTTTCCATGATATGATTGATGGCTACGAGATAGTATAATTGTACTACTGTGTCCTCTCTGCTATTAGGGGCATGTCTATTGCACCAACAGATAATGTGTGTTAACTTTCAGGAACTTCTTTCAAAACCAACAGAATATCCCACTTTGCTTATAAAAACAAAAAGGGTACTGCACTACTTTCCAACCACTCTTTTCAATTCTAATTCTTTATCCACATCATTTCATCACTTCATGTACATGCCAGAGAATTGCGAACACAAATCATGTTCAAATGAGTTTTGTTGGGACTTAATGGAGCATTTTCCCAAAGAGATCTTCGATATATCTTAATTACATTCATATACAAAATTATTGAATGAATATCATTCATATATAATGGTTAATTTTGAAATAAAAATATGTCATCTTATCTGGATACAACATCAATGAGATATGAGTTCGTTTACACACCACCTCCAACTCAATGGGTTTTCATCTTTGTAGGTGTTCAAATGTTTTGAGAGAAGATCACTAAAAAAAGACAATACCAATGAAGCATGGGTCTACCTCATATAGGATATTAACACCACCTTCCACCCAAAACCCTAAGAAATGAGTTTATGATTTTTCTTCTTTTATATCTTACTCAATTCCTCATCTTAATATGAAACTTAGACTCATACATTGATTTTTATAACCAACGGTTAAATCAATTTTTTAAGTATATATTTCCAAAAAATTAACAAAATCAAAATTAATATATTGATTCTCCGATCATCTACATGAAAATTATTATAGTATACCTCTTAAGTATGCAAAAAAGTAATTATTATATTATTCAACAATTTTAAACAAATGAAAATTATATACAATTGTGTTAAAAATTTTATTTTGTATGAGGGTTATACATATATTTATATTATAAATAAACAAACAACCAAACAAACAAACAAATTTTAGAAAATTTGTCAGACTTCGAGGTTTGCGTTAAATGTATTAAAGGTAAACAAATAAATTCTAAAAAATTAGGAGCTCAACGGGCTAAAAATGATCGTTTTATAATTAATTCACACAAATATTTCTAGACCATTCCCTATGACATCATGGAATAGGCAGCACTATTTCATTGCGTTCATAGATAATTATTCAAGGTATGACTAAATATTTTTAATTAATGAGAAGTCTCAATTTGACCGACGGTGAATATTATGGTAAATATGATGGATCATATGAACAACGTTCTTTTGCACTTTTCCTAAGAGAGTATGACATTGTTTCTCGGTATACAATGCTTGGGAAACCAAGCATGAACGATGTTGTAGAACATACTCATAATGATATGGTGAGAAGTATGATTAATCATTCTTCCTTACCAGAATCACTATAGGGAGAAATGCTTAAGACTATAGTTTATCTCTTGAACAAGATAACAAGTAAAGCAGTTTAACATAACTCCTTATGGTTCAATTTAACATTGTTGGAAATGAGAGACTAAAACCAATGTTTTTGAAAGTAAGAAATCAAACATAATCAAAGTTTCAAGCAGGAACCATCTGTAATTTTTCGTTGTATTCGAAGGACCAAACTCATATTGAACTCAAAAATATTAAGAACAAAAACAATACTCAAGAGATGCATTTAGTCAATAAAAATGGGAACAAATCAAGAGTTATCGGTGTAGTTATGTTGAAATGGTGTATCATCAATTTTAGTTAATCAAATAGATTTTAGGTCTCACATTTGATTATTTCTACTCATTTTTAGTATTTTTATTTATTGTTTATTTTTTCACATGAAGATGTTTGACTCTCTCAATTTTAATTGTTCAATTATATAAACCTTTCATTTATGTAATATAAAAAAAAAACATTTCTTTATTATTTTTTATCCTTAATCTTTGTTTCATTTGAATAATTTTTTTTGCCAAAACAATTCTCTTTATTTCTCAATAGTTCGATAGTTCGATTAATTTAATGAAAAGTTTTTTCAAATCTCAAAAGTATTTTCTATCTTATTATATCTTTAATTATATAATTTTTGTCTTTTGTGCAATTTCATTTAAAGGTGTATCAAATAGTTTTTGGACACACATTTGATTAGTTATACTTTTTTTAATACTTTTATTTATTTTTTATTATGTAAAATATTGTTTCAATGATTTTTATATAATCATTTTTATTTTCTAACTAATTCTCATACATGTAATTTTATTACTAAAAAAAAAATTCATTTACTATAATATAATAATTTAATGTTATTGTCGCAAAATTCAAAAGATAAAAAATTTATATCCAAAATTTAAATTATTATTAATTTAAATTTTTTTAATTAAAAAAAGGTAAAAACATTTGAGATATTATGAATATTTGTTTTTTTATATTTTTTGAAAAATAATTTTATTTTTATGAACTTTGTTTTATTAACGTTTTCAAAAGAATTGTTGTTTTTGTTATAAAATTTTATTTGTGTGGAATTACAAAATATTTTATATAATTCTTTCGTTTTTAATCTAATTGTTATTTAGTACTAAATTTATATAGTTATTATTTATTTCTAAATATTTAACATTTAAACATTATTTTAATATTAAATATTTGAAAATATTATTTTCATATTTTATGATTTTTTTATTATAATTAATTAATTAATAATTAAATAATAATAAAACGGGAATAAACTCAATCACGAGATACTTCTTCTGTGAATGAAATAAAAGTTTGGCTTAAATATGATTTTGTTTTTCAAGTTTAATTGAATTTTGAAATTAGTTCTTTTTCAAAATTTTATATCAAACCCATTTTATGATAATATTTGAATTAATATTGAAATGAAAATATATCAAACGGGGTAAACAATTCAAATACTATCATGAAATGCGCTTGAAATGTCAAATAAACTTAACAAAATTTGGTTAGAAGACTAAATTACATATTTTTAAAGATAAAAGACTAAATTGGTCAAAATTTTTGAAAAAAAACTAATTTCAAATTTTACTAAAACTTGAGAGACTAAAAATATATTTAATCTTATTTAACCCGGAAAGTTTTATATCCATTAGATATAGGATAGAGAGAGTTACGTATAAATTTTTACGGTATAGATTTTTGCTGTATAAAAATAGGATGAAATAATACATCTCACATCAACCCCTTGTAATTCCAACCTTAAAACATAATGTCACAGAGGTGGAAAATATTTTTAAATTATTAGTGGAGACATATGACTATGTCCTTTTTTTTTCTTATTGTAAAAGATTATTATTATTATTATTATTATTATTATTATTATTATTATAATTATTGAATAAAAATTATTATTAACTTGTAAAAGTATTTTTATTAAAATTAGTTCATTAATGTTGTAGATTATATATCAAGAAGAAGCTTGCATGGAAATCGGTTTTTGGGATTTTCTTGGTGAAAAGGAAGGAAAGAGTCTCAGTTACACAACTGAACTGAGAAGAGGTTCAGTTTCATAATTAAAATGTGAAGGGTATGCTATCGATTTTCTTTTTCCGTTTATTCAAGAAAATAATTCTCATTCAAACATTCCCAACACACATCAATCTTAAGAAGGTTCATTTGCAAGGATTAATCAGATAGCTCGATCACGCGAGCATGGCTTTGAGGCTTTTCAAATCGCAGGCTAGTTCATTCCTGTTCCTCTTCGTCAATGTTTTCCTTGTTTTTTATTCTTTCCTGAAACTCTAATGTACCTTTTATAGGATTCGCTTGTGATTTTCATACCGTTTTCTACATTCTTTTTAGTTTAATGGATAATGGGTCTAAGGGGTTTCTTCTAGTTTTTGATTCAGGATAAGAAAATTTAAACCTTTCTTAGGCCTTATAACGAATGGTTGTGTCTGTATTCGAGATTTTTACAGGTTGAAAGACGACAGTCAAAATTTGGACAGATTCAAAGTGTGTTTGCTACAAGCTATTTTTCTGTCAATAAGTTTGAACATCGTCCAGGTATATAGATCTTCCTCCTAGACCATGCATTATTCTTATAGTTAACTTCTAGTTATACGTTCGTGTTCCAAGTACTTGGATATTGAGTTGCGTTTGGCATTTTGCACTTTGAAAATTATGTAGGGTATAGACTTTTGGGTTGGCGAAAGAGATTTCAGTCCAGCTACCTTGGCAGTGTAGCTCGTCGAGCTCGTGATGCAGCAGATGAAGCCGCTGAAGTTGCTTATCTGAAACAACTTTACCATCAGAATGATCCTGAGGCTGTGATTAGAGTATTTGAAAGCAAACCATATTTGCATAATAGTCTCTCGGCTCTTTCCGAATACGTGAAAGCACTGGTGAAAGTTAATAGGCTTGACGAAAGTGAATTACTCAAGACATTTAGGAGAGGTGCTTATTTCACATTTTTCAGATTGATAAAGTATCTAATTTTTCTCTGCAATTAAATTAAATTTAGAATCAGGAATGTTATTCATCTTTTGGCCTTTGATGCAGTCCTTGGACAAGTATGATTTTATATGACTGCATGAACAAAATGATGCAAGACAGAGAATATATTCAGCTGACCAAAATTGGCACTTCAATAATACTGATATTGATCATACTGCATCTGTATTTTGGATGTTTTTTTCTCTAGCATAGTTTTTAGAGCAAAAATTATGAGCAGAGGTGATATGAGATTTCAGGCATGTCCAATTCAATAGCGTGTGTGGGAGAAACTGCAGCTGGACTTTCTGCTTTAAGAAATTTAGGAAAATCAGCAAAAAGAAATATTATTGGAACTGCTAGTAATCCAATCCATACGGTGGCTAAAGTTGGGAATTTAAAAGATCAGTTATGGCGTACGTTCAAGTCCATTGTGTTGGCCTTTCTCTTCATTTGTGGTGTAGGAGCACTCCCTGAAGATAAAGGAATTAGGAAAGGTATTTTCCTAGTCAGTATTGTTTTTTCATTTAGTTTTTTTAACCTGATCTTAGAAGACATGTTCTCTGGTTTGCATTTACCTATTTCTAGGACTTGGTATAAATGAAGAAGTGCAACCCATCATGGAAACAAGCACAAAATTTAGTGATGTAAAAGGTGTTGATGAGGCAAAGGCTGAGCTGGAAGAAATTGTTCATTACCTTCGAGATCCTAAGGTAGATTTTTTGGCATAAATTGATGCTTCCTGTTGCATACATTTCAGGCACTTTACATTTCCTTGTGATATTTATAATTGTGATTTGTTTCACTTGTGACAGCGGTTTACTCGTCTTGGTGGTAAGCTTCCAAAAGGAGTTTTGCTTGTTGGACCACCTGGTACTGGAAAAACAATGTTGGCTAGAGCTATTGCTGGTGAGGCTGGGGTTCCATTCTTCTCCAGCAGTGCAAGTGAATTTGATGAGTTGTATGTTGGTGTTGGTGCGCGAAGGGTGAGGGATCTTTTTTCTGCAGCAAGGAACAGAGCACCTTGTATAATATTCATTGATGAGATTGATGCTATAGGAGGTAAGCGAAATCCATGGGACCCAACTCATGAGAATGACATTAAATCAGATATTGGTTGAGCTAGATGGATTCAAGCAAAATGAGGGCATAATTGTGATTGGGGCAACTAATTTTCCGAAATCATTGGATGATGCCACTGGTCAGACCTGGCCGCTTTGACCGCAATGTTGATGTTCCCTATCCGGATGTAAGAGGAAGACACCAGATTTTGGAATCACACATGTCAGAGGTATGCTTTGTATTGTCTCTTACAAACACCATCATCATAGAACAAACATCGATATCTGGTCCACATGACATTAATTATCTCGCGACAGAAACCAATAAAATCTGGTCACAATTGAATCATAATGCTTGTACTGTTATATTCGTAAGGAAAAGGAGTTAAACCTGATTAATGGTTATAGTTTTTTGTTTGGTGGTAAGTGGTCGATCATAGATTCTTTACATGCTTTAAAATACAGGTTTTAAAGGATCCTGATGTTGATCTAAGGATCATTGCTCGAGGAACACCTGGGTTCTCTGGTGCTGACCTTGCAAACTTGATTAACATGGCTGCTATCAAGGCTGCGATGAATGATTCTAACGCTGTGACAAATGCTGATTTAGAGTTTGCAAAAGACAAGATCCTAATGGGAAGTGAACGCAAGTCAGCTCTTGTATCTGAGGAGGCACGAAAGGTAACTGCTTTCCGTGAGGCTGGTCATGCTCTTGCTGCCATTTATACCGATGGTGCCGACCCTGTTCACAAAGCAACTATAGTTCCCTGTGCCACGTCTCTCGGCACGGTTATCCAATTGCCCGATGCAGATCAGAATCAACGTACCCGTAAACAGTTTCTTGCCGCCATAGATACTTACATGGCAGGCTGGGCAGCTGAAGAACTCATTTTCGGAGAAAATGAAGTCTCTTCTAGTGTATCCTCTGATCTCAGGAAAGCAACTCGTTTGGCAAGGATCATGGTTACCAAATATGGCATGGGCAATGAAGTTGGACCAGTCACTCACGAATACAAAGATAGTGGGAAGAGCATGAGCTCAGAGACAAGGCTTCTCATTGAGAATGAGGTGAAGCAACTTCTCCGGAGTGGTTACAACAATGCAAAAACCATTCTTACCACTCACATCAAGGAGCTTCATGCACTTGCAAATGCTCTTTTGGAGCACGAGTCCCTCACAGGAACTCAGATAAAGACACTGCTTGCCCAACTTACAATTCCACAAACACTTGAAGCTCAAAGCACTTCACAATCCAACACGCCACCATCTACCGCCACCGTCGCCGCTGATACTGCAAAGCCTAAAAGAGCTCCGGTGGGATCTTAGCAGAACAAGATGCTGGTTGATTGAAAATGTTCTTATAGTAAAAAATTTTCAGGTTTTTCACACGGAGGAGCTCAGCTCATGAACCTTCTTAGATTAGTTGACATAAAAGTATATGCATTTACTTTTCTCATTCTTTGTATTCTTTACCAGAGATTATAGAATTAAATATATTTTTCGTCCTCATTTTCGTAGTGTTTGTTGCTGATGGTCCTCATTTTACAGAATGTTTAAAATGATTCTCATTTTTACCGAATGTTTAAAATGATCCTTATTTTCGCAATTCGTGTTTTATCTGGTCTTTTTTTGTGACGCCGTTTAAATCAGTAACGGATACAGGTGACACTGTTTGTATTACGTTGCATTGGGTGTGTTACGTGTACGGTACATATGCTAATTAACATTAACTTTCCAACTTGGGGAAAATTTTGCAATTAGGGCTTGAGTTATTGCAGTCATGCTCTTCATTGTTAGAGGCGATTTCTTCATCTTCGTCTTTCTTAAGCTCGGATTTGTAGAAGAAACAGCTAATACTTGTCATTTCATCGTTGGATTGCGGTCGAGCTCTTCATTTCAATTCTCAAGTTAATCATCATCAACGAGCTAAGTGGGTTTAGGGTTTTCTGGGTTGTGTTTGCTCGAGGGTTAGGATTTTCGTAATTCTATTTTGGGTTTGTTTGTGCTTGGATTGTTATAATGTTCTGCCTGGTTTATAGATTAACACACTTGTACAGTATACGTAACACATCCCATGCAACGTAATACAAACAATATCACTTGTACAATACTCTTTTACTGATTTAAACGGCGTGACAGAAAATGATCAAACACGAATAGTGAAAATAAGGACCATTTTAAACATTCAGTAAAAATGAGAACCATTTCAAACATTCTGTCAAAATGACTATCCGCAACAAATAATACGAAAATGAGAACGGAAAAGGTATTTAAGCTTAGATTATAACACATTACCATCTTCAATTCTTTGTTCTTTTCAGTTTGCGTTATGCTTTTCTGAATTTAAGTAATTCATTATTATATTAAACTTATGCATGTAAAAAGTTGTTCTGCTACTACTTATCTCTAAATATTATTTTTAGCTTTACTGTTAATTTTCAAGAAAGATCAATTTGGTTTTATGACAATAAATTGCAAGGCTTATTTGTATAATTTAAAAACAGACAATGGTTTGAAGATCAAAAACGTTTATTTTTGGTTCCTAAACGAATTTGTTGGATCATAGATTTTGATCATTTATGGATTTTTTTTAACAAATTGGGAAGGTACTTTTAAGACAGAAATATAAGGGGGAAAAGTTATATCAACTTCTTTGCCGGTTAAAACAATATTTTGCGAAATCTAAGGGATGTTCATATTGTTGTAAATAAATTTGGTCGTTTGAGCAAAAAAATTATATAAAGGATCAAACAAGATGGATATATAGATTTAAAAAGCAAAAGAGGTGAACAACAAATGTAAATAATCCTTTGACATTTGTAGTTTTTTTTTTTCTCGTCTTAGTCAATTTAATACATGAATTTGTCTTTTTTTATTTTGCTAAAACTTTTGAGTTGACATTAAAACTTTTGATTAATACATTGTTTGTTTGTTTTATATGAAGAAAAACATGGGAAACCATTTCTATTAACTTTCATCACTTAATATTTTTGATCACTTAATATTTTTTTTATATAAATGCAATATTATTAAAGTCAAATCATCTCCTTCAAAATCTAAATTTAATATACAATTTAAATATGTAAACACAATACTTCTTTTACTTTTTTTTAAAAGTAATTATGTTCACTCATGTATATTTCATTCATTCATAACTTATCACTACTAATATTTTGCTTTTTATATTTGTTTTTCTTATTTTAGTTCATAATTTTTTAAATGTGGTTCCTTATTTTAAGTTAACTTTAACATAAGTTAGAAATATTATGTGTCAAAATTTTTAAATTTATTACGTGTCAAAATTTGAATTATTTTTTTATCTTAGAATTCTATGATCTTTTTATAAATAGAAAATGATTCAAATTTTAACATTTGACAGACTCAAATTTTAATACATAACACTTTTAGATGACATTAAATCCAATTTAGTGGAGAATATCATATTGAGTTTTTTTTTTTAACAAAG
>Ga0209589_1010645_pt1 | contig 13328 bp, 11 predicted proteins | sample CowpeawhiteBW_FD_187525 | JGI IMG/M metagenome (GOLD analysis project Ga0209589, IMG submission 187525) | Root nodule microbial communities of legume samples collected from California USA - Cow pea white BW (SPAdes) (version 2) | ecosystem: Host-associated > Plants > Roots > Nodule | place: USA...
ATATATGGCATTTTGTAATGAACCATCGTGAAAGCATAATTTCAATGTAAATTATGACACCTTGAAATTCCATTATTTCATTATATTATGATATTTTCAACTATCGTAATTTAAAAACTATATATTATTTATAATTTTCACATACATTTATGATTTCATAATATAATAAATTTACTTAATATATATTGACGAAGTAAAGGTACCTTAGAAAACCTTTGAATGCGTAAAGCTGCAACTTCATCCACAACAACTGCATAAAAAATCAGTGAAAACTTTTACAGAAATCCCTATAAACAATAAAAATTTTAACATGCTCTAGATGTTATAAATTTTATGAAGTAAATGCTTACAAATATTAAGATATTAGTGTGGCTCCAGGATTTTTATCCTAGTGATATATTACCTTTCAATTTTAGTTTTGTAACAGAAAATTGGAGCCATGGATCAGAAGTCTGAGATATTATAGAAAAAGCAAGATAACACATAATCTTATATATTAACTAAAACATAAAATAGTCCTCTTTTTGAGATTTTGCTATTGTTATAGGTCTATATGAATGCACCATAGAAGGTTGAAAACATTTAAACAAATGACAATCAACCACCACTCAAATAGAAAACATCACGGGGCCGAGGATAATTTTCCTAAGTAGAAGCTTTCAAAACATCTAATATGAACTCTCAATGAGTCAAGTGAACCCAACACCCTTAAATTTAAGCTAAACAACTTCCTTGTTAGAATTCTTTTGCTTCTGAACCTTAAAATTAGGCTGAACAACGAATAATTCAAAAAGTGAACCCTAAATCAAAAATTCTTTTGCTAAACTTACTAAAACCTAAAACCAGGAAATTCCCTCATAGAATGACTCGACGACGAGCTTCAAAAACGAATAAAACGAGCGACAAATGAACGACTTCAGAAATTGAAGAACCACAGATGAACAAAACAGGCTCTTTGTCCATCGCGACAACGACCTACATCTCCACGGTGATGGGCGATAGCGACGACACTATGCAAAGGTGATGGTGGGAAATGGTTTCTCGTGCAAAGGAAACAAACTAATTTAGGAAATAACAAATGTAGGAAATGGTTTCTCATGCCAACTATTCACTAATCTAATTAATTAAAATCGAGGAAGTTTTAAGATTGGGATTTATTAGTATATGGCAGTTAAAACTGACATGTTTTACAAATACAATGTGACAGTTTTCCACTATTAATAAAATGTCAGTTAAAACCACCGTATATTATAGATAAAATATGGTGGTTCAAAAAATGCCATATTATGTTGTAAAAAGTGGTGGTTTCAAATGACCACCATATTAAAACTGCTACAATATACACAATTTTTTGTAGTGTTAATTTAGAATTTACATTTATTAATTTGCAAATCTACAACAATGATTAGTTGAGGAATAATCTTTAGATAACCGATGATGGATCTATTTTGAAAAAGTAGTGGAATCAATATATTTTCTTTATCATTATTTTTATATATTTTCATCTTTCATTAATTTTACTTTTTTATTTTTTATTTTATTTGACTAACCGCTTTTGTATAGTTTTTATGAGAGCTAATTTGCTAATAATCAATTCCGTGTTCGTTGGGAGACGATTTAGGGTTGACTTTACCCTTTTATATTTTCTTGACTACTATTTTAGCAATATTGAAGATGCTATAGTTTAGTAGTATTAATTTGATCGCGTCAACGACAGCGTTATCACACCTCCACACTTATCCTTTTGCACTCCTTGGCAAAATTGAATAATTTCAAAACTTTGTTCTCGGTTAATTTATTTCATATGTTCACTAGATCAAAGGAATGAACGTCACTAGAAACAAATCATTCTTCTAGAAATCAATTTATCATGCATAAACAAATGGAAAAAAAATCAATTTTTCACACATGATTTAATCTTTTGAATTCACAAGAAAATCAAATATGAATGATAACACTCAAGTTAAAATGTATATTTTCTCACCAAAATTCGCTCAAGTGTTTTGGCTTTTGTTTTCACTCAAAATACTCAAGTAAGTAAATACTCTAGATATGTAACAAGATTCTAATATGCACAAACTTTCAGCAAACATGTATTCAAAGATGATGAGGACTTTTCACAGGTTGTAATGAGACCAAGGCAAAGGTACGAAAACTTTAGTTCAAATAATAACTCCATGTGTGAAGAGTTTGTTGCAACTATGCAAGGTGAATTTGAAATGTCTATGATAGGTGAGCTAACCTACTTTTTTAGGACTGCAAGTTAAACAACTTAAGCAAGGAACATGTTTAAGCTAGTAAAACTATTGTTTTGATTTGTTAAAAAAGTTTGAAATGGAGAATTACAAAGAAGTTGTCATTCCAATTGCCACGAACTATTACTTGGTCTCAGATGAAGCTACGAAGCAAGTTAATTCAACTAAATTTAGAGGGTTGATTGGTTCTTTGCTCTATCTAACAATAAGTAGGCTGGACATTTAATTTAGTGTGTGGTTGTGTGCAAGGTTTCAATTCAATTCAAAGGAGTCACATTACAATGCTGCAAAGAGGATTCTCAAGTATTTAAAAGGGACAATCAATGTTGGATCATGGTATCCAAGTAATTCTAAGATAAATCTTAGTGGAATTTCATATTTTGACTATGCAGGATGCAAATTGGATAAGAAAAGTATAAATGGAACTTGTCACATACTTGGCTAAAGCTTTGATATCTTTGAATAAAAAGAAGCAAGCTTGTATGGCACTCTTCACAGCTAAGTTAGAGTATATACCAGCTAGTCATGGTTGTGCTCAAATCATAAGACTAAAACATCAACTCTTCGACTATGGTGTGAAGTTGGAAAAGGTACCCTGTATTTTGATAACACTAGTGCAATTAATCTAACTAATAATCCAATACAACATTCCAAAATCAAACATTTTGAGATAAGGCATCACTTTATTAGCGATCATGTATAAAAAGGTGATTGTTAAATTAAGTTTGTTAAAACAGAGAATCAACTAGCTAATTTGTTTACTAAACCATTTTTTCATTATAGGTTTAATAAGCTTAAAACAAAATTAGGTATTCTGGATATGAAAAATGTGATTTGATACATTTTTGGCTTGTTAATCATATTGAACCATGCTTTAATTTCACTTAAATAGTTATATTTTGCATAAAGTACGATCTACCAGTATTTTAATATGTTAAATCTATAAAATAACACATACATTTCACTTAAACTGTCACTACATGCATTATGTGTGATATGGAACATTTTTAATTTGTTAAATCTGTACTTTTTATGTGTTGATTTCACTTATGATGATTTAAATTTGCATGAATTAACAAACTACTTATGTTGATTTAAATTTGCATGAATTTAACACTCTACATGTATTGTGGTAACAACTATTACCTAAGCTAAAACTACCTTTTCAGATTTCATTGACCATAAAGCACTTTTATTACATGATTCTCGATGTGCATGCCTTTGCTATGATTTGAAATGAGTAGATAACACAAAATTCCTGGGAAGCATCATGATTTATGATCACACATAAAATACAGTTTGCATTTAATTGGCTATGGTTACTCATGTTGCATTAATTACGAAAATAATGTGCAAATCAATTGAATGAATATAAAATTTAATGCGTTGATTCTAAAAATACTTGTCTTGGCATCATGCATTTGCATGCACATTTGCTAGTAACAGCCAAACCACAATACAAAATGTCTTGTCGTCAAAGAAATGTGCAATCTGATGAGGAAATTTCCACTCTTCCCACACCAACCTCTCCTATTTCCGAAAGAAGGCCATGACGACAAAATTCAGGTGTTCCTCATAGAGATCACTCACAAGCAAATTATCATCCCTAGAGTGTTGTATTTTTCCTAGTTGAGAGCTGAAAACTGAGGTTTTGTAGCAACAATTGAGAACACAAAAGCTTAAGGCCTTCCTTGAGCTTTCAAGCAAAATCTATCCAGATTTGGTGAAGGTTTTATATGCAAAACTCAAGTTCAGTGGTGGTGTGCTAAAGTATAGTGTTAAAGGAATCCAGATGAAGATCACAAGAGAAACATGGAAAGAAGTGGTTGGTTGAAGAGAAAGAGGCATACAGGTTAGGAAAAGGGAAACTACTACTATTGAGGAATTCAACAAAGTCCAATCTTTTGGCCAATGTGTGAGGAATCCATGTGGCTAGATTAACAATTTCCATGATTGAAGACTACGTGTTGATGAGAGGTTATTGGCCATGGTAGAGCAATCACTCTACACTGAATAAAGGAGACCGTGTTTTAATGTACTGCATCCAGAATGGTGTGACTGTTGATTGGACCTACACCATTAGAGACCATATGATGAAAGCAAAACGACTCACAGATTGGAAGTAACCATATGTAGTGCTCATCTCCAAATTCATTGGGCATTTTTTAGTTGATGTGGAAGGAGAGCATGAAGAACCTATTGGATTGTTGAATGGTGTGTCTGCTCATAACATGCACAAGATGGGGTTCACCAAGGTTGACAACACATGGGTCACAGAAAATGATGTTGTTGTAAATGCTTGAGTTGGTGCACACGATCACGAGGCTGGACTAAGTCGGGTGAATCAAGCTAAGGAAGATGCCTTTGTACATGAACTTATGGCTATTGAGTTTTACAATGCTCTAGTGGAAATTGGTCCTACCTACTCTAACTTTGAAAGATTGGTCCTTGACCAGCTCCAAGAGCTCAATGTGTCCCAAAACGAGCATCATGCATTTTTCACCAAGAGGTTTCACGACCTTGATGATCAAATCCACAATGTCACTGACCTCCTCTCCACATTCTACAATAGAGACAACCCAAGGAATGATTGAGTAGGATGACTCTTAGGTCATGCATTGCATTTGCTGTGTTGCATCCACATTTTCCTTTGTTGTTGTCAGTTTTTAAATCTGTTGTTTCTAGATTTTAATCGGCTAATTATATTAGTCCTTGTCAGCTTTAGTTTTTCTTTTCTCTTTTTTGCTTGTATCTCGTGTACCCACTATCAGTTGATCTGATAGCTTGTTTTAGGTGATATCATGAATGAAAATTTTAATATTCCTAAATACACAATTGATTACCTCAATTCGATGAATCCATAGGGGGAGAAAAAGTAAGTTAATTAGCTAAATCAAAAAGTAAGCTAATCAGCTAAATCATGAATTGATTTAAATAATATCAAAACTAAAACTGAATGACTGGAACTACGTGTGTAATAATGAAAAATGGACTAGAAATCAGAAATGAAACCACAATAGTGTTAGGGGAGCATGTGGACATGTGGAGTTCTTGTAAGTTCGTATGCTTTTGGTTGTGATATATATATATATATATATATATATATATATATATATATATGTGTGTGTGTATCTTGTTTGTGCAAAAGCTATTTCAATTTTCACAATGGATCTTGCCTCATCAATTCAATTCAAAGAATATTGTCATAGGGGGTTGTTGGCTTCATCAAATTAGGGGGAGTTTGTTAGGAGAAGTGACCTTAGGGCATGGATTTAATGAAGCTAGTACATAAGATCATGTGTGATTGATGATGTTTAGATGAAGAATTGAAGTGATTCGTTAGTGTTCAAGCTTGAGGTATATTGAATATGGAATTGACATGAAGATCACAAAGCTTGAAGATTGGACTCAATTTGTAGATTGCATGACATAATATAAATGTATTTTTGTCGTATGTTTGTCCTTTTCAATCTGTTAAAAAAGGATTTAACATGTTAAAAGGCTTGTTGCATATAGTTCTAGTATGAATATATTCAATCAGTTGAATTGTTATGCAATTAGTTGATTTCACTTAAATTAATTGAATTCAATAGATTGTATGCATAAATCAACATGTTGAATTCGCTTATGATCAGGCTATATTAGCTGGTCTTTTAGGGAGTGAAATAACTTTTGTGATTTATGAGCACAAAAATAGTGAAACAATTTGGAAAACTCTCTCTGGATTACACATTGTGCAGCTTGTGATTAAAGATCTTTGAATCTTAGAGCAAGTTTTTCTTAGTTTTGAAGCATTGAAGAACATGTTTTGGTTGGCTAGGGATATCCACCACCAAGGTTTGCTTGTTCTTGTGCTTTTGGGTATTTCCTAGTGTGATTCTAGGTCTGCAAGTGGGATCTTACTGTGCACGGGTTGAGATTCTTGTGGGATTCAAGAATCTTGATGTTTTTGTTATATTCAAAAGTGTAATCTTTGTGAGATTGTGTAATTATTTTGATATAGTGCAAGACTCGGGTTGTCCAAATAAATTGGATGTTTCTTAATGTAGCTCAGAATTGTGTGAACCAGTATAAAAGTTAGCGTGTGATTCTCTTTCTTATCATGCTCTTCATTTAAATCTCAAGAAAACTCGTTTAATCGGTCTTTGTAAAGATTTCATGTGTTTTAATGTAATTTAGGGATGCTATTAAGTTTGATATATCAATTGGAATCAATCTTGTATGATAAAGCATGTTATTTGGGTAAATTTGGTGATTTGTGTAGAATTATAATGTATGAACAAATTAATTCGTAGTTTTTGTTTTTTAATCAATTGAAATGTGTAGTCCTGGAGCAATAAATATCTAATTTGTTGGTTAATTAAATTCAAACAGAAAGAATTTTTATAGTTTTAATTGAGCAATCTTTAAATACTCGGCAAATTCAACCCCTTCTTAGCTAAGAAAAACATTTTAAACCTACACATACGTCTTTAAACATGTGGCTCTTTGAACTAGTACTTAATTTCACTTTAAAAACACTTTAAAAAATTGAGATCATCCATGGCATCAACATGTGACTCCCGAATGACGCAAATGTTGTAGCTTCCCGACAAATAAGCAAAGATTAATTGCATCTCATTTGGGAACAAAACACTTTGTCTTCTATCTTTTGTTTTTCTATTTCTTTTATGTTGTATTTATCGCTTTTTCTCTCCAATTTCTTTTTATATATCTCCTTTCTATTCATTTAATAATGATACTTATCAAAACTATGCAAATTCAAGCCATGATTTTCACACAATTGATGGAGTAGTGGGAAACAAGAAAAAGTGAGGGAGTGATTGTTTTATGTTGACTTTGGAGAGTGTGGGAGACAGATTTAAGTGATTTTCTTTGTTTGAAATTTCCTAGAAACTACACACTATATTTCCACAATCCAAAGACTTTCATACCCACTAATAATAATGCATTATCCATTAGAAGAGAAAAGCTACTTTAACTATTTTTAACTAGCCTACCTCCACGTTGAATTATTTAAAACATACTTTTATCCAAAAGCAACCACTCTATTATCTATGCCAAACTCCATTCTGATTACCATAACATTATAGGTATAGGTTTGTTTAGTTCATCACTTTATTCTTTGCCCAACTCCATTATGAAGATTATAATAACATATTATATATAATATAATATAATATTATATTATATTTTATATATATATATATATATATATATATATATATATATATATATATATATATATATATATATAAAAGAACTAATGTAATTTAAATTGATAAGATTGAATTACAAAATTTATAAAATTAATTGAGAATATAATAAATGGAACATGGTTATTCGGGTATAATAAAATATAAAGGAGATACCATTTACATTATAAAAACTTCTATTTTAAAGTATTTATATTCAGCTCTATTTTAAATACAAATAGTCTATAATTATAACCAGCCTACTAAATGGACTATAACTATTGAAACCATTAAATAAAAGTTAAATAATATTTATTTTTATAGATTTTGATATATTAGGGTAAAGAGTCTCATTATTGAGTAGCCGATTTGACTAGGGATGTCAACGAAACGGGTAGGGTATGGGTAGTAGCTCCCTCGTATCCTACCCGCTGGAAAAATATTCGCCCCGTACACGTATCCATATCCATCGGGTATCCGTTATGTGGGTACACACCTATTTTTTTTCATATCCGCGAGTATTCATAGGTACCCGTGAGTATTTACAAAAATATTTTAAAAAATAAATATTTAACCATAATTAGTGGGATTAACAAGCTCACTTTCTCCGATTGATTCCTAAAAAACAAATAAATAAAAAATCACTAACCATTTATATTGTAGTTTATTTTTGAATGAAATATTAAAGAAATTACTAACTTCATCAATGTCCACATCTTGCAACATTGTATAAAGTTTCATGTTGTCCAATTATAAAATATCTAAGTAAAAGTGTTAATTTCATTACCTTCCATGTTGGTCCATAACCAGTCTTGGAGACACATCAATGCCTCCACAGTATCTGAAACTAATCTACTCCGATGTGGGGTAAGAATCCAACCACCATTAATGAATGAAGACTCAGAATGTTTTTTTTACTAATATATATATATATATATATATATATATATATATATATATATATATATATATGAGGGTATCTGTGTGAATTAAAGTTTAGCGGGTACGGGTATTCACGGATACAGATACTATGATATCCGTACCCGCCGAGTAACATGCGGGTATCAAAAATACTTGTACCCGCGGGTAGCGGGTATCCATTTTTAATATTTGTTTCCTATCCGTTGCGGGTTTTATCCGCGGATACCCGCGAGTTCGAATTTTTTTGACATCCTTAGTGACGATGTTTATGAGTAAATAATATATAATAACATCTAGGGACTTGAGTTATAGATTGTCTAGTAAATTAGTAATCAATGGATACGTTTATTTATTAATTAAGACTTTGTTTTTCATTTTTATCCAACTTGTAATTTTTTTATACTTTTTTTATAAGGGTGAGTTTTGTGACGAAATGAAATATGCAGGAGAGGAGATGCAACTCAACGGTCATCTTGCATAACATATGGGCTGATTTTATTCATTTCCCTTGCTTTCTGCTTCTTTTTCGTTTTCATTTGGTTGATTTTGGACTCAATTCCACACTTGATACCCAACAAATTGGAGCTAGTGTTGATTTCATTTTGCATTTGTTAGTGATAATTTATTATAATTAGATTAGTTTCACTTTCAAGATTAAGCAATTTAATGGGAAGAACAATTTTAACTTACGCATAAGATAATTTTGTTCAAGGAGTGAGGCATGTGAGCCTCGCTATCCAAGAGTACACCATGCATATAGATACATGTTTTAATTCAAAAAGATAAAAAATATTCAGTATCTGTGGACAATGATGATGCATCTTCTTCTAGATTAACAATATTTAAACAAGGCACAAGAAGGTCTTGAAAAAAATATTTATAAATACATAAAGAATTAATTATAAGAGGAAAAATGGACTAAATCTGAAGAATAAGTAGAGTTTAGATGATATAATGAAGACTTAATGCTGATTCTTGTTTTCATGTGCCTCATAAATTGAGGAGGAATTCTGCATTGAGTTACTCTGCTCAATATGTTTTTGTATATTAATTTTTAAGGATTCAGTTGCCTAACTAAAAGTTGTATGGAACAACGAGGCTACGATGTTTTATGAAGTTTAAAATCCCTACATATTTCATTAAATAAATTTAAATTAATATACATTATATATTAATCGTGAAGACATATGTTAAGCGCATGTGTTTACTTTTTCATAATACTAAAAAATAAAGAAATTATAACTATAAAAATAAATAATAAATTTTATAATTTAATTGTTGATAGTTTTTATTTATTTTGTAATTGATTTTAATTTATTTTCTAGATAGTTTTATGTATTTTGACGATGATTTTATATATTTAATGTTAAAAAATGCTTAAATTAACAAAATGGTTAAATATAGAAAAAAAAAGTTACTTGCAGGATAAAATTGAAAAGAAATGTGGACACCAAAAAGATGAATTCTCTTTATATAATACTATAGAAGTATAGATATTATAGATGTAAATAACTTTTACAATTTAATTGTAGATAGTTTTATTTGTTTTGTAATAATTTTTATTTATTTGATTTTAAAAAGATTGTTAAATTTAAAAAAATGGTTAAGTATAAAAACAAAAGACACTTAAAAGATAAAATTGAAAAAAAAATGTGAACACAAAAGCTAATATTAACAATAAAAATTTTATATATATATATATATATATATATATATATATATATATATATATATATAGTTCTGGACATGAATAATCTTAATACATTTAGCAATAGTTTCAAAGACTATATATATCTTTTATTTTATTGCACGTGTATGTTTTCAAATTATTTACATGTTCCTTCCTACGGGTGCAAAAGGAAAGAAAAACAATTCAGAAAGTAGATGTGAAACCAACTTTATGACTTTGGAAAGTGGCATGTGTATGTAATATATATAATTGGATTTTTTTTTTCTTTTTTATTATTTAAATTATATCTTAGCTAAAAGTATTTTAAAAATTGAATAGGTTACTCAAATTGCAAGTTTACCTACCCACTTTCTTTCACTTTTTGACAATATGTAAATTCTGATATAGTATTGTGTGTATACTCAAGAAGACTTAGAAAGCCACACATACATCTACACGTAAACATGTAAGTGATCCTGACCCTACTGTGACTGCTTCCTAAAACTGTTATTCACATTTCCCCGTTTAGAATCAAACTAACCCCTTTTTTCTTCCACTGTTACGCTGTTCCGCCAGTCCGCAAGTTCAGCGCGCGAGCTGCCGTACTCCGAGGTCCCGTGTCGAGGTTCCGTTAACCCTTTTCCAGGTACGGGAAGTTAGGGTTTCGAGTCGAGTTGTCTCTGATCTGTTTTGAATTGTTTTGATCTGTTTACGAACTTGTTGCATAATTCCATGGATGAAATTGTTATTTGGGGTGCGTGGGATACTATGTATGATTAAAGGGTTCGAAAATCGTATCAGCTGCAGGTGAATCCAGGGCGAGACCTGATAATCTCGCCCAGGCGAGTCGGGCTCGCCTAAGCGAGTCTGGCGGAGGCTCGCCCAAGCCTTTTTCGCCCAAGGTCGCCCAGGCGACCAACTCTTCCATTTTGAGCGAGCGAACCACTCGCCCAGGCGAGAGGGATCTCGCCTAAGCGAGATCCCGCAGTGGTTCCTGTTTCCTCGTTTCGAGCCCTCGCCTGAGCGAGATTGTCTCGCCTGAGCGAGACCCCTCAGCCTGAGCGAGGTGCTGAGCAAGACAGTGCTGTGATTGAATGTCCGTTTGTTCCTGAATGATCTGTTTTGGTTGAGTATGATTGTATGATGAATGACATGTATATAATGGAGCATGAGGTATGTTTGGCATGTTTCATGAATTGCGTATGATGGGTCGGGTATGTTATTGGCATGTGGAATGAATGAGTGGTTTGGACCTAACGGAACACGTGATTAGTATGAGATGAGGCCCTAGATTCATGGGGTGGTGATGATCAGAGGTATGGATTCGAAATATGATGCGTATGAGGAATTGATCTCAGGGGTTGGTATGGAAATGTAAATATGGTGTTAATATTCCCTTATTGCTGAATTATGACTGTTAGTCCGTGTCAGTGTGTAAATTCCTTGGGGTCTCTAGGTGAGACCTCTGGGGTCGCGCTTCAGTGGTCGGGACGTAATTCCATGGCCCCTGTTAGTGGGTGCCCATGGTGGTGCCCCATCTGTATAACCAGGTAAGGATTCAAGGTAAGGACTGCATCCTAACGCTCTAAGGGGCCAGTTAGTCTCACTTAGAGCAGACTGACTCCTGTGGTGAGAGTAGCAGGAGGCCTGAAATTCATTAAGGGCTAACCTTGTGGTGAGGGAGATTTGATTTCATCGTAACACTTGTAACACACAGCTCGAAGATGAGCAGCTTAGAGTCGAGTAGGGGTATTCACCACAAGTGCAAGCATCCGCTGAATCCGACCAAGTTATACGTATCCGGATGAGTCGAGTCGAGTCGTAGTGTATTGAATGAAGAGTCATAACATGTTTGGTTGCTATGTGGATATGAGATGAGGAAAATATATTTGACTGCATGATGAATATGTTGTTGGCTCTAGCTTACCCGTTTTGTTGCATGGTTGTGATGTATGTGGCTGTTCTCTCTTGCGATGATCATCAACTTGGTTGATGGGAGCAGATGGGCGAGGTTCTCATGGGCAACAAGGGAATGGCGACTCCGCTACTTAGCCATCTGGGCTGGATCTCACGCTTCTTTCTTTCGCGTTTTCTTTAGGGCTATGGCCCCTGTATTCGTGGTTTTTAGATTGTAATTTTTTTTAGTTAAACAGCTATCCTACATTTGTTGGCATCGTGGTGTGCCTAGTTTTGTAGGGGTGATGTTGAGAACCCTAAGACTGCGTTGTTATGCTATCTTATGTGTGGCGTTTCCTTTAATTGCGTTTATAAATTAAATGGGACGTTACATTTATGGTATCAAAGCGGTCATTCCTTAGGTCTGTGGACTTGGGTTGTCCGCTTAGCTTTCTCTGTGTGTCTCTAAGTGTTCAGTTAAAATTCTTGCCTTTATCAAGTCTAACCAAGTGATTTTCTATGTGCCAGTGGACTATGGCACCTCCTCGTCGAGCTTCTCAATCATCCCAGGGGGACGCACCAGATATCGCCAGGGCCATAGAGGCAATGGTAGCAGCTATGACGCAGTAGAGTGCTGCAATGATGCAGCAGCATGAGGCATCCATGCAGCGACAGGCGGCGTCGCTTGAGCAGCAGCAGGCTGTGATGCAGCAGATGGAGGCTGCGAGAGTAGTTGCTGAGGATGCTCATCGGCAGCACATGGAGGCCCTCCGCCAGTTGGAGGAGAACAGGGCGGCTGCCCCTGTGTTTGGTCCTGAACCACGACCTGCTGTTAGGGAGTGGAGTCTAGAGGATTTCCTGAAGCACCACCCGGCGAAGTTTGACGGAAAGACTAGTCCTGACGCCGCGGACCAATGGCTGAAGGACTTGGAGCGCATCTACGACGCCAAGATGTGCCCCGCGGAGAACAGGCTGACGTTCTCAGTTTATATGCTCACGGGGGAGGCGGAGCATTGGTGGAGCAGCACCAGATCCATCCTGGAGGAGAGGGATGAGCCCGTGTCATGGGAGACTTTTAGGGAGAGGTTCCTATCATAGTACTTTCCTGACAGCATCCGGTACGCCAAGGAGGTGGAATTCCTCCAGTTGACCCAGGGAGGGAAGACTGTTGCAGAGTATGCTGAGAGGTTCAAACACCTCAGCCGTTTCTACACCCTGCCACTCGATGAGGAGTGGCGATGCAGGAAGTTTGAGAACGGGCTCCGCGGTGACATCCGCTTGATGGTGACTCCTTTGTCCATCAAGGACTTTGCGGCTCTGGTAGAGAAGGCCAGGGTGATGGAGAAGATGAAGCGCGAGGTGGAAGGCCAGCGCACACAACAGCCACAGCCG
>Ga0209589_1010651_pt1 | contig 13321 bp, 9 predicted proteins | sample CowpeawhiteBW_FD_187525 | JGI IMG/M metagenome (GOLD analysis project Ga0209589, IMG submission 187525) | Root nodule microbial communities of legume samples collected from California USA - Cow pea white BW (SPAdes) (version 2) | ecosystem: Host-associated > Plants > Roots > Nodule | place: USA...
TTTAATCTTTTTAAAAAAAAAATAAATGTCCACGTGTCAAAGTCAATGTTCTATATTCAATTTGGTCCCTATATTTGTTATTTTTGTTCAATTTAGTCCCAATTTTTGTTAACATTAACCAATTTGGTCCCTATCAAAGATGTGATCAAATTTAATTTTTATATCAAAGTTATAATGATGCGAATTTTAATATATTATATAAAAATATTTAATAAAAAATGTGAATTTTAATATAATAATTAAATTTAGTTCAATTTGGAGAGGGACCAAATTGGTTAATTTTAACAAAAAATGGGACTCAATTGAACAGAAATAACAAATATAGGGACCAAATTAAATATAGAACATTGACTTTGACACATGACACGCTACTGGGTTGACACGTGGACATTTTAAAAGAATTAAAAAAAAATCAAAAACAAATTCCAAAAAATAAAAAAAATTCAAAAAAACCACGAAGTGACATGTGGTACGCTACTGGATTGACACGTGTATATTTAAAAAAAATTTAAAAATTAAAATAAAAATTTTAAAAAATTCAAAAAACCACAGAATGACACGTGGCAGTCACTGTTCATGGTCGTTAATGATTTAAACGGTGTTAGCAAAAAAGGACCCAATTGAACAAAATTGACGAAAATTGGGACCTATTTGAACACGAAACCAAAATTAGGACTTATTTGAAAAAACTTGACAAAAATTGAGACCAAAAAGATATTTTAACCTAAATAAAAAAATTAATCTATAACTTTAGAAAAAAAAATTGGGCACCAAACTCTAAAATATTAAAGTAGTATTAAAGAAGAAATAAGATACTAATTAAAGTAATAGTAATTTGTTTAGAAAAACAAAAGCCAATATTCATAGCCTTTCTACATGTACATTTGCATAATGCCCTATTCACAAATCAAATACCATGACTTTAATAACCATTCATGCACTAAGTGTTCTAGAATCAAATTAAAACTAAACCACTTTCTTTCATACCATCAAAACAAAGTATCAGTGATTAGTACATTCTTTCCCTTAAATCTTAATCAACATTTACTTCATATCTCATCAAAAACCATTTTCTCATAAAGAAACAAGTAATCTGCTACAGGTTCAAGAGAGTCTTGATAGACAAGACTTTAGCTCCTGCCCACTTCAAGGTCTCTCACAATAGAGACTTAGAAGAGCACAAAGTACTAAAACATAACCATTGTTTCAAAGATAAATATTACAGGATGCAAGCTAACAACATCTTCAACAAAAAGAGTATCTTACATAGCACAAAAAATATCTTGAAGTGAAAATCAAAATTTTCTGAAACCTTACCTCCCCCAAATTCAAAAGGTGGTTAAACAAGTTTGACTTAGATCCAGTCCAACTAGTTTCACATTCAAACATAATACCGTCAATCAAGATTCAAGCACAAATGTCATCATATATTTCATAAATTGAACAACGACCCTATGGTCTAGTCAATTCAATCCCCACCACGAATTCGTCATTTCATCCCCCAAAAAAATGAGAATAAATAAATAAAGAACCCAATAGTTTTGGAAATTGTTTTCTTAGACTAAAGGCAAACTACTATATAACAAAATTGCTATCGAAATTGATCAACGGTGGATATTCCGGATTCATATTCAAAAATCCAAAGGAGATTTCGAGATTCATATATGATCAATAAACCATTCACATATATATTAACATTAATCAATAAACCCATTACATGATAAATAATCATATGAATATATATATATATATATATATATATATATGTGGGATTTGTGAAGTTACCTAAGCTGAATTACAGAACATTGTAATGCCACAAAAAAGGACCAACTCCCTTACCTTTGTGGTCTACACCACCACCACCACTCCAACACTGAAGGGCCACCACTTCGACACTACAACAACCCTTTTTTCTTCAATTGGCCTCCCACCACCTCGCCTTTAGTTGGGTAGATAAAAAAGCTGCTAAACAAGGTACTCAATTGGGAAAATAGCTACCAAACAACTCCCAAACAGTTGTTCAATCAGTTGGGAAACCAATTTCTTTAAATGATAAATATATTCAAAAATAAGGGATTGGAACTCACTAACTCATTTCACAGAGAACGCGAGAAAAATATTAAAGCCATTGTCTCCCTTTTAGTGTCCACTACCCACCTCCAACACCGAAGAGAACACGAATATGAACCCACTGAATCTTCAAGGCCCAACAATCGACAACTACACCATGTCTTCAAGGTTGATCCCACCGTTGTTCAGTAACTACCATTCACTTTGATACTACGGTAGCTCACGAGGGCCAAAGTGTGTTTGGGTTGAGCGCCTATCCAAGAAGAAAGAGATTGAAAATCTATGGGGGGAGGGACTCAAAATGAAAATGGAGATGAAGCAAAATAAAAATAGAAAGAGACTCTGAGCACGTGAGATTGAAAACATAAATGGACTTAAAATTAGTAAAGTTAAAATGATAAATTGGTAAAGTTAAAATGAGACAATTGGTAAAGTTAAGATTTATGCCAACTTCCCACCTACTTCTTTAAGCGTCGGTCAACCCACTCTATCTCTATATAATAATATTTTATTAACTTAGGCTAAGCCATCTCCACAAACATAATTTTTATTAACTTGCGTTGCCTAGCTGACGCTATTGATTGTGTTCCCTAGCTCTCCCTACCATCTTAATGTAGTTTATTTCCATTATTTTTTAAAAATAAGGTAAAAGCGTCGATCAACCCACTTTATCTTCTATAAAAAAATTTTTTAACTCATTCCAAACCATCTCCAAAAAATTAAATTTTCTTTTTTACTTTTACTAACTTGTGTTGGCTAATTGACACTATTAAATGCATCTAAATATAGATTTTTTCATTCTTTTTAAAAAATAAGATCAAAGCATCCCTTAAGTGACACTAGTCTAAAATACAATTATGTTCCCCGATCGTTGCTATGAAATATGTTTTTCTTTTAATATTTTTTTTCTTTTAATATTGAGAAGCTAGCATCCCTCAAGAGATGGTAAGGGTGATTATCTAAAGTTGCACAACCCATGCTAAGCTTGGCATTTTATTTTTTGTCTTTTGTTCGTCGGTTTTTTTACTCTAATAACATGCAAGATAAAGCGGACACTAATATTTCGACTCTGACTACTTGAACTCTTGTAGTGTTTAAAATAATTTGGTAACTCTAATTTGAATCACTTTTATATAAGCGTAAATATAAATATAAAAGAAGATACAGAAACACTAAAAAGTCAATAAATAATGAGCAAGTGATAGAGAATGATGATATGTGTGAAGAATTAACTAATCAAAATCTTGTATAGAAGATAAAAGGTTTTTATATAGTCTAAAACGCTTTAGACAGTTCTGTGTTTATATACAATAGGACAAATAAGGTGACGACTAGTTTTACAATGTCTATTAAGGATTGTGTGCTATGTTAAGATCATTTGATGAGATCGTCTAGTGTCTTTTTAGTTTTGTTATAAGAAGACGTGATTTCCAAATGAGTTTGTTAATACTTTATTTTTATCCCTCTTTTTCTGTTTACCTTCTATTATTTCCAGTGTAATCTTTAATTTTTATCACATTTGTGTGGTAAGACATTTTTGAGTGATTTTATGAATTATTCCAATACAAACTAGTGTGGTAAGCATGGAATTCAATCATCATGACTTTCACAAAGTATGAGTTGAGAAATTCACTAGTCTGAATGGTTTTGGATTATGATGAAGATGTATGCTCTTTTGGTTCAACAAGGCCTCTTCGAAGATATACAAGGTCAATCTAGGTTTGATGCATCAATGGCAAAGAAGAACAAAAAATGTTGTTAGATAAGGCTAATTTCGCAATTGTTCAAAGACTTGGAAATAAGGTGTTAAGGCATGTCTTAAAGAAGAAGACTATAGTTGGACTTTGGATAAAGCTCGATAGGGTATGTATGACCAAGTTATCGCCTATATTTGAAGCAAACGTTATACTCATACAAGATGAGTAATGAAAAGGCAAATAATAAAAAGTTAAACGAGTTCAAGAAATTGATTCCTAGATCTGGAAAATATTGTATTCATATTGATGATGAGATCAGGCGTGACCGTTGGTTTGTTAATTATTTGAGACACATGATCACTTTAAGGAGACCTTGTTGTACAAAGGAGAACCCTCTCTCTTGAGAAGGTTCAAGCTACTCCAAGTTTGAAGTAATTGAATGACAAGTTTGAACTTCTGTGAATTGCCTTGTAGCAATGGGTATATGGTCTACCAATGATAATAGAGGTGGTAAAAGGAGGTCTAAGTTGAGAAACAAAAATGGTATAAATTCATTGTCTACAATTTTGTTGTTGCAAGAAGACACACTAAAAGGTTTTGTTTGGAAAGGTAGATGAAGAATAACCACATCACAATAATTACCAATGGATAACTATTGACGAATTTTGGTTATCAGTCTAATTTTTCCAACCTGTCGATAAAATTTACTAATGAATATTTTACCGACGAATTTTTGGATATCACTTTACAGTTGGTACTTTTTTTTTACTAACGAAATTTTGCTATTATCGATAATTCCATTTTCCTTTTTTTTATCTTTAAAGAATTGGATGTGAATGTTTACTATAAGTGTAAAAGAGTAAATAACCATTTTAGTATAGTAAGAAAAAAATGGCAATCTTAATAAAAAAAAATTAATCCATTAATTTTTTTGGAACTTTATTAATGATTAGGGAAGTGCATCATGTTTATATTCTTTAATAATAGTCAATTGTGTTTATTAAAGAAAAAATTAATGTTAATAATCAATTGACCTTGAATTTAGCCTTTTTTTCATTTGTTTTTAGCTTTGTAAATTTAAAAACCCCAGTGGTTCCTTCAAAATTAATTGCATATTAACATTAACCTTCTCTTTAATAAACACAAGTGATCATTATTAAACATTAAAAATGTGCTAATTTACATTTTTACACGATGTGACATGTTTAGATATAAGCCTTAGATTGAAATAAACTTACTCGATTTATTATTACTCTATGGTTCACTTATTAATATAATTCTCATATTGGATCAAATTTTAGACTTTGCTAGAACACACTTAACATTAGTCTTTTTAAAAGGCATATGTAAGTTATTGTTAAGATATGATTAAATATCGTTAGTTACAATATAATGTGTTACTTTTAAATATAACGGCCTTAAGCTCATCTCTTTATATTTTCTTATTTATAAATGCATAATCCTACGTGTTCAACACGCATTTTAGATTCATCATATGCTTCTTTCTTTTTCTTTTAACATGGTACCCAAAGCTAGGGTTACTCTTTATCTCTCTAATGGATCCATAGTTTGTCGTTGTTATTTTTTTTAATTATTATTTTTAGCATAACGACACCATTTTTCCAAATCAATCATTTTTGTTATGATTAGGTGTCGTTGGAATATTTGTCACTATTTTTGGTTGTTTCAATCCTAGTAATTATTTTCACTCTTTTCGAGTAGTTATGGCTTATTTTATTGCTCTTGTGTCCTATAATCCTTTAGGACAACCTACTATCTTTACTGAATTTCACAAAATGGTATAAAAATCATTAGAACTTTAGTTCCACTACTTTTATTGCACACATAGGCACATATTTTGTGTGCTTCACTCATTCAAACTCTTATGACCTTTGGGTTCCAAATTTAGGTGTCAAAGATCACATTACTGGTAATATTTTTTTTTTCTCTTTTATGTCTACTTTGAGTTATTCGCCTTCTATTACCATGGCTAATGGGTCTCAAGTCTCCTTACTTGGTGTTGTTAATGTTCATTTTCTTCCTTTCCTATCCATTAATAATGTTATTTATGTTCCAAGTCTCCATTTAACTTATTATCTTTTAGTTGTCTCATTTATTCCCTTGATTGTATTATCTCCTTTACAAAAAATTATGTATGTTTACATGACTAGATTTTGGGTCAAATAATTGACATTGGATGTGTCTCGTGGTCTTTAGTATCTCTAGACATATAAAACATGTTGGTTCAGTAATGGATTCTCTTTCTCATGCATGCAAAACTAGGTTATCCTAGCTTGCCAAGATGCAATAATTCGTCCTAAGTTTGTCTATGTTATCTAATTTTATTATGAGTCGTGTCAATTAGGAGAACACATTCGTAGTTCTTTCCCTAGAATTCTTTCATAATGTGTTTCATCTTCTTTTGTCTTAGATCATTTTGACGTTTAAGGACCAAGTCGTGTTAAGACAAACTTAAGGTTTCAATATTTTGATACTTTTATTGATGATTATTCAACATATACTTGGTTGTTTTTAATTCAAAATCACTTTGATTTGTTTTCTATATTTCAAAGATTTTACAATGAAATTAAAAATCAATTTGGATTTTTTGTTCAAACTAAACAATGATAATGTTAGTAAGGTTCCTTAGCATTTTGCAGTGATGTTGTCCTTAATGCATGTTATCTCACAAATTGCATTCCATGTTTGATCTCAAATAACAAAATTCCACATTTTATTTTATTTCCACATTAACCACTACATTCTTTGCCTCTTAAAGTTTTTGGATATACATGCTTTACTTATAATATTAGCTTTGGACTTGATAAACTACATCCTAGGTCACACAAATGTCTATTTTTGTGATTCATTAGATTATAGAAAGTATATAAATTCTTCTCTACTTCTCTTAACCCTTATTTCATTTTCGCATATGTCACCTTTAATGAGTTTTCCCTTACTTTAAGCCTCCTTCTTCTTGTGTGTCTACGTATTGTAATCCTTATCCCTATTTTATGTGATCCTCCTATTGTGTCTAGTGCACTTTTGAATTCTCCACCTCTAGTACCAATTCCTTCATCCCCTTCGACTTCGATAAGTGAGTTTGAACTTCTAATTGCCCTCCATAAAGGTATAAGATCTACCCATAATCCTTCTCCCTTTAAACTACTTTGAGTTGCCATAGATTATGTCCACCTTGTTATACTTGCCTTTCATGTTTTTCTTTTGTGTCAATTCCAAAATTTGTAGGTGAAGCCTTAGCCTGGTTACCATTTAACCATGCTTGATGAAATAAATGCTTTTAAAAACAATGGAACTTTAGAGCTCATCATGTTACCATATTGAAATTCTATTATTGGATGTTGGTGGATTTTTGCAATTAAAGTTGGTCATGCTGGCCTTATTGATCGTCTCAAAACTCATCTTATTATGGCATACCTCCTAGCCGTGGCCAAACAAATTCAAGAAGAATTAAAGTCATCAGTGGAACATGGGCCCAAGCTCTTATCATCACGGGCCATCAATGAGTTTTTATTTCTTTTGGGCTATGTCTTATTGGCTTAATAAAGTATGGTTTTGAAGGAGAAAGGCCTAGTTATGTTTGACAATGATCTAGAATTTTGTTGTTTCGCCCTCCTCCTTTTTCAGTTATTCTTTGCATGCCTTGATTTCAATCTAACATTCTTTTGAGTTTTCAAAAAGATGCTTTAATAAAGTACTAAGACTCTCTCTTTTGTGGCAGAGAAGAACCTTTGTGAGTGGCTCATGGTTCTCAAAAGAGAACCCAATGGAGAAAAACGCAAGGCTGGGAGAAGCGCACGAAAGGCAGAGAGGAAATTTAAGGGAAGAGCAACGAAAAAAAGCCAGGTAAGAATCTGTGCATTTCAACCAAAACTATTGTGTTTTGTTACAAGCTTATGGGATCTCATATCTTATTATATAAACAAATTTGAGAGGGCAAAAGGAAATGGGAAACCCTAGATAACCGACCAAGTTAGTTATCCTTAGATCAAGGAGGGGAAAAAGGAAACCCTAAAAGGGTTTAGGGTTTTAATACCCTCCCCTCAAATTGGGTGGTGAATGCTCAACATCCTAAGCTTGTTGATGTTCACCTTAAAATTGGTATGGTGAAGGGCCTTCGTAAAGACATAAACAAGTTATTCGTTGGAGGAAATCAGTAGGAGACGAAAGAGATTACTTTGGAGGTACTCACAAACCACATGGCAGTCAATGTCAATGTGTTTCGTTCGCTCGTGAAAGGAAGGATTTTGAGCGATGTGCCTAACTGATTGATTGTCACAAAAAAAGACCGCTGAGTGGCTTGTTAGATGTGTAGATCTTGAAAAAGGTAGTTGATCCATTTGATTTAACAGGTTGTGGTAGCTAGAGTTATGTATTTGGCTTCTAAAGAAGACCTAAAAATAATGTTGTGTTTCTTATATTTCCATGAGATTAGAGAACTACCTAGGAAAATACAATAACCAATGATGTTGCGTCTGGTTTCAGAGCAAATGGCCCAGTCAGAGTCACTAAAGCCTTTAATCTATGTTTCATTGTCTTTAGGACAGAATAATCCATGACCATGGTCAGCCTTTACATATCTCAGAATATGTTGAGTGGCTTGTTGATGTTGTACAGTAGGGGTTGCACAAATTGGCTAAGTGAGTGAACAAAATAATTAATATCTAGTCTAGAGTTAGTAAGGTAGAGAAGCTTCCCTATTAGGCGCCTATATGATTCAACATTATGTACAGGCATGTCAGCATTAAAAAGAACCTTTGTGTTATTCATAAGAGGGGTTTGACAAGGTTTGCTATTAAGCATTCCAGCCTCATCTAATATGTCCAAGGCATATTTCCTTTGGCATAAATGAATCTCTTTCTTTGTTTTGCCAACTTCAAAGCCTAGGAAATACTTTAGCTTTCCTAAATCTTTAATTTTGAAAGTTTGATGTAGGAGAGTTTTGGTTTTGTTGATGATGTCCATGGAGTTTCCAGCCAGAATAACATCATCTACATACACAAGAAGAACAGTGAAAGTACTAGTAGTTTTATGAGTAAATAAAGAATAGTCAGATTTTGATTAAATAAAACCAAGATTCAGAAGAAAGGATGACAACTTTGCAAACCATTATCGGCTTGCTTGTTTAAGGCCATACAAAGACTTAGTTAGGCGATAAACTTGCCATTGCTTAGGAATGTTTAGCCCATGTGGAGGTGTCATATAGACTTCTTCATTTAGGTCTCCAAGTAGGAAGGCATTATCAACATTAAGTTTATGTAAGTGTCAATCCTTAGTAGTTGTAAGGGCTAGGATGATTCTCACAATGGTTAGTTTAGAAACAGGAGAAAAAATATCAAAATAATTTATTCCTTCGAGTTAAGAGTATCCCTTAGCAACTAATCTAGCCTTATGTCTTTCTATGGTGCCATCAACATTATATTTGATTTTGAAAACCCATTTATTGTTTTTGCTAGCTTCAACATATGATTGAGGTTCATGGTTGGCAGTAATAGCCATAGTGTAATTTAAGTGGTCTCTTGATAGGCTATTATAAGCAACAACAGAATCAATAGGGTAAGAATTTTTATAACCGGACTTAGAATGATTAGCATTATCATATTTGTAGTAATTATTCATGGTAAAGGAACAATTAACCTAATAGTCCTTTACGTAATCAGGAGCTCTTCTGTCTCTTCTAGATCATCTCAGATTTTGAATGTCATCATTGATGTTGTTATGTTCATCAACTTCAGAGTCATGTTGAACTCTTCCTTTGTTTTCAGATTGATGGTCATCTTGTCCAGGTGTTGAAACATTATCCAACATTCTGTCAGCTTTGAGATCACTTGTGCCTTCATCATTCCTATCTTGTTCTGCAGAATTTCTAAAACCATTTTGATCATCTCTTTCATTAATCTGGGGATTGTTCAGAAATCTTAGGTCTTCAACAAGATACTCAGTCTTTTTTTGTCACTTTCAAGGGAGCTACATGGGAAAACATTTTGATAGAACAAAACATTTCTACTTATGAAGATTTCCTTGGTTTTAATATCAAGAAGAATGTAACTTTTTATGTCATTCTTAAAACCAATGAAAACAAATTTCCTGACTCTAGGGTCAAGCTTGTTTCTATTCAAATTAGAGGTTGGCAAAGCATAAACATCCAAAGGTTTTTAAGTCAAGATATATGGGAGGCTTTAGATTTAGCACTTCATTGGGGGATTTATTTTTCAAAACAACAGAAAGCATTCTGTTTATCAAATGGGCAACATGGTTAATAACATAGGACCAATAGCATTTAGGAAGTTTTGACCAGAAAAGTAAGCTCCTAGCCACATTTAGAATGTGTTGGTATTTCCTTTCAACAACATAGTTCTGTTGTGGGGTTCCAACACAAGTCTTTCGATGTGTGATGCCATAACAATCATACAAATCAACATATTCGAATTTTGGGCCATTATCAGATCTAATGTTCTTAATGAGTTTGTTGAATTGATTTTTAACATAAACCACAAAATTCAATAAAAGATTTCTAGTTTCCCCTTTGGAATGCATAAGAACACCCAAGTATGTCTAGAATAATCATCAACAATAGTTAGGAATTATTTATGACCATGTATAGAGAGAATAGAGATAAGACCCCATATGTCAAAATGAATAAGATCAAAACAAATATTTGATCAATTTCAAAATTCAGAATCTATTTTTTAGAAAAGAAATTTAAATTGATTTTTATAAAACTTGTGTCCTTAATGCCGACACGACTCAGCCTGTTTGGGTCGTCGGACAGACTCAGTTTGTCTGGGTCGTTGAGCCCGCTCGACCCATCAGGTTCATCCGGCTCGCTCGTCCCATCACAGTTGATAGGCTTGTCTAGTCCATACAGGTCGTTAGACACGAGCCATCTGAGTTGTCAGGTTGGCCTAGCTCAACCCATCTGGGTCTTCGGGCCCGCCTGGTTCTTTCGGGTCATCGGGCCTACCCAGTCCATATGGGGCGCCTAGCACGGCTCGTCCAAGTCGTCGAGCCGACTCAGCTTGTTCGACTTGTCAGGCCAACTCAGTTTGTCCAAGTCGTCGAGCTCGCTCGGCCCATCAGGGTCGTCAGGCCTCCCTAATCCGTACAAGTAGTCGTGCACAAATTGTTTGAGTCATCGGGTTGGCCCAGCCCAACCCATTTGAGTCTTCAAAACTGGTTGTCCTATTCGGGTCGTCGGGCCTATTCAGGTCATCGAGCCCACCTGGCCCGTTCAGGTCATCGGGCTCGCTCAGCTTTTTCTAGTTGTCAGACCCGATCAACTCGTCCGGTTTGTTGGGCCCACCTAACATGTTCATGTTGTTAGGTCCACCTAGCCCATTCTGGTCGTCGGGCCCATCCGATTTGTACAAGTCGAGCAGGTCTATCCGAGTCTGAATTTGACCTAGCCCATCTAAACCTTTTGCCTAACCCAACTAAAAATTTAAATTGAAAGTTTGGATGGGATTTTTTGGATTATCCATATTAGAAAATCTTGATTTCAAGAATGGATATCCAATCCATAAAATATATAAAATGTAGATTTGATTAAAATTCAGATCCATTAAAATGGATTTTAAATGGATTGAATTTTTAATAATATGGATTTTAAATGGATCGGATCGGAGCAAAAATGGATCGGATCAAGAAAATTAGGTTTTTTGCCCAACCTTAGTTCCAGCAAACTCATCTATGACAGTAGAGTTGTTTGGTAATTTTACAGTGATAGGCTTAATCTTATAGAAACTAGAAAATGGTTTAGATCATAGGTCACATGATCGGTGGCCCTTGTATCCAAAATCCAGAGTTTACCTTGTTAAGGCTTATGAGTGGAATTGTTGTTGTTTGTGCTTGTGACATTGCTGACAACATGCTTCGAATCACTCTTCTCATCAAGAAGTTTTAACAGTCATTGAATTTGATTAGCACTTAGAGAGGTTACTGCAGTAGTGTCTTCCTTGAAAGCCTGATTAGCATGTCCTTGAGTTTCAGAATTAATGTTGAGGTTGTAGACTTGTTGAGAACCTCCATTTTTGCCATTGTAAGATCCTTTTTCCTACTCACTTCTTTGTTTTTGTACCATGGAGGATATCCATGTTTCGAATAACATTCTTCTGTAGTGTGATTCATTTTGTGGCAGTAGGTACATTGCTTTCGCTGGTGGGGATTTCTCCCTCTGCCTCTCCCTTGTGCACGAGAGCCAAGACCTATTCCTTAGCCTCTCTAAGGACCTTGTTCTTGGGTTTTGTACCCTTTGTCAGCCATGTTTAACAACACTTTGCTTTCATTATTGAAATTTTTGGAACCACCATTTATCCTTTCTTGTTGCATTATTAAAGAAAAAACTTATGCTAGGCAAACGATCCATCAGTAAAATCTGAGTTATGACATTATTGTAGTTATCATTCAACCTTTTTAGAAAACAAATAGCATGCTCAGTTTCTCTTTGCCTTAAGAAAGACTTAGAAAGATCACACTCACAGGGTTTACCATAGGTGCAAATTGGTATTGGCCGTAGGAATTCTAATTCTTCCCACAATTTCTCTAGTTCTATAAAGAACTGCGTTATACTCCTTTCTCCTTGTTTGATGGAATGAATCTCTTGTAGAAGATCTGAAATTTGAAAATAATCTCCTTGAGAAATCTCTTCTTTAATTCATCCCATAATTCTTTGGCAAAGTCAATACACAACACACTCTCTACAATGTCTGGTGCAAGAGTCCTTATGATCCACGAAAGAATCATCACATTACACATTTCCCATGCTTCGTAGGTAGAGTCACTAAGGAGAGGGGTTTTGATGCTACCATTGGTAAACTTCAGTTTGTTCTTATATAATAGTGCCCTTTGCATGTTCCTGCTCTAAGATGCATAATTAGTATCATTCAAAGTAGTAGGAATAAGAACCAAACCTGGGCTTTCTCTAGGATGTAGGTAATAAGGACTAGTAGGTATGAGAGATTGATCCAGATCAGAATTGTTAGTCTTCTAATTTTTGTTTTCTATCTTTGTTTCAAGTTTGTTGGCCATGATCTTCAGGAAAGGTTATCAAGAAGTCCTTTCTTGATAGTCTTGGTAGTGGACAAAGTGTTTTGGAAGGGTGGCAGGTCCAGTAATAGTTGATTATGTATCTCGCCCTTGATTAGTGACCTATAGGAATAACTTTGAAAGTTCAAACATGTTAAATGGCCAGTCTCTCCCCTCTCATTCGCTAAAGGTTATGGTGGAAACGATACCTTATGTTGATGTTCCAACTCCTATATTGACATCGGAGGTTTGTATTTCATCGGAAGCTGATACGATCCTATCCAGGAAAGAGTGTGATCATTTCTGAATTTGAATCCTCAAGAGGCACGACACGAATAAATTAGAGAAGAACGCAGAATAAGACAGAGATGGAGGACGCCATAATCTAGCAGATTGATAAGTCAAGTGAAGATTCGCCACAAAGATGTTAATCTTTGATAAGAACCAGAGGCCTAAGCCAAGAACAAAGAGAACCCTCTCTTTAATGAAAATCAAATTCAATATATGAC
>Ga0209589_1010652_pt1 | contig 13321 bp, 3 predicted proteins | sample CowpeawhiteBW_FD_187525 | JGI IMG/M metagenome (GOLD analysis project Ga0209589, IMG submission 187525) | Root nodule microbial communities of legume samples collected from California USA - Cow pea white BW (SPAdes) (version 2) | ecosystem: Host-associated > Plants > Roots > Nodule | place: USA...
TATAAACCTATCAATTACATACTATATTTTAAATATATTAAGATATTCTTAGACACAAATAATGATTAACCTCTGATTATTTATATTTTTCATCGTTGTTGGGTTGGAGTTTCCAAGCAAAAGAACCCACTTTCCACTCACATTTGATTCGTATGAAAAACCTTTCCAAATTCCAACTTTGCCTACACCAATCAGCATTAGTCTTCTGTCACAAAGCAAAAGTATCCCACCTCACTCTTTACCTTTATGCATATATTTCACTACGTACACCATTTGACGTAATCAATCTCCACCTATCATCACTCTTTCTAAATTCAAACACCCACAAATTTCAAATTTAACATCTTAGTCTTATAAAACTCACTCATTCATTGTTAAATAAAACTCTAAGTCACAAAGCAAATAAAAGTGGAAATGACAAAAAAATTTACTTTGAAAAATAATATTAAAAAATATTCAAAATGTTCTACTTTATTAGAGTTGTAAGTCTAATGTTATGGTCCAACTTTTTGAAAATTTTGCAGTTAATAAGTTTTGTTTTTACAAAAAGGGCCATGTAAGATGCTTCAATTCACCACTTTATGACTTTAGTAATACCTGACATATCACATGCATATAATTAATCTGCTTAGTAGTTTTAGCACTGAGCAAAAAGCACCTTATAATAAAAAATAAATCAGAAAAAGCCTCTTTAATAAAATAATTGTACAAAACCCCTCTTTCATCTATCAACCAAAGACGAGAACAAAAAACAAGAGTGCACGCACTCCAATATTATATAAAGACAATTAAAGAAGAAAAGAAAAGATGTTATAAACTTTGATAACTATGAAGTTGTTAAACTGTATTCAACAGTGTATTAATTGTTAAACATAATGATAAACAAATATACATTGTGTTTTTATACATTCAAACGTATACCATCATATATGTATATGAATTACAAATTATAAATTATTTTTAACTATGAATTTTGTGGTTACTACAAAATCATAGAATGTTCCAATCGCATATTTTCAGTCTCTATACTAGAACACATGAATGTTAACTATTTTATACCAAAACTATTCGTAAAAGAAGTACTTATTAATTCAACAAACATGACTTGTTATCTACTTATTAAAAAACTAACACAACGGAATAAAAATTTGCTGCATTGCAGTTCACACCAGGACCCCAATTATTAGGAGGAAGAAGCAACAAAGAAAGACCAAATACCAAAAACAATTGTTTATGTCTTTCTCTGTTTTTTATGAGAGTAAAAGGGTAATTTTATTCCAAAGATAAAGTCATTATCCAAATTTTCTAAGGAACTTCTCAACCCAGATTCTCTCGAATAAAGAAAAAGCTACTTTCTTTGCTCACTTTGTTCGAGTACCATAAATGAGGATTAACGGAATGGTTAGTAGAAATGAGAGAATTTAAGTCTTTAAATATAGTTTAATTCTGTTATTATTGTCTAAACTTGGATATAAAGAATAAAAAGGAGCAATTAAAAATTAAATCTCAAACGAGTAGTATTTTAGTGACATAATTATTTAGGATAATAGTAGTTTAATGTTACTTACAAGCACTAAACATATACGTATACTCTATTTAATAACTGCATCACTAAAAAAAATTGGATTCAGAGTGAAATTCAATTGCATTATTACAATCTAGTTTCATTTATCAAACAGTAGTTACAAAGATCCAGAAATAGAAGAAGATTAAAAAAAAGGGAGGTAGAAAGCTATCTATTTTCAAATAAATTGGAGTTGAATAAAAAAAATGTTCGAGAATCTTACATCTTAAAGCATTACATAATGGTATTTTAATTTATTATTTTTGACTCATTTTTAATTTTTTAATGATGTGATGATTTTATAATAATTAGAAAAGTAGATTAAAAGTGGATAAAAATAAAGTTAAAATATCATTATCTTAAAGTATTATCCATTTGTTCGTTTTGGGTTTTCTACTTCACATTCTCTTAGTTTATTGTTAAAAAAAGTCTTAATTATATTAAAGGATTCAAATCCTCTAGAGTTGAAAGGGTCACTGTATTGCAGTTAATGACATACATTTTATTTTATTTTATAGAACATAGGATCTGCATCATAATTTAAACCGCCTTTTGAGGTGCTAATGATACGGATTAATAAATAAAATAAGAAAGCTTTTCTCAGTAGAGGTAATCATGACATTTTAATATTAGATTTTCCAAGGATTGTGCCAATACTTTAACTATTATAAAAATATTTTTTAATATTACATTTTATATATTTATTATGTAAGACTAATTGATATTTACAAATATTTTTATTTTATTTTCCACCTTTTCGAATCTAACTAATATTATTGTGGTAACAGATTTATACAAAATTGTATTGTTTTTTGTCCAGAACCAATCTAATTTCTGAATATGGATAAGAAATTCCAAAATCAATATAAAATTTATGGGTCTAATAATTGGACCTAAGTCCATCTTCCTACTAATTCCTACTAATTGATATTTTACCAAAAGATAATATTATATAAGAGAGATGAGATATTTTGTCACACAATTATTATTTATTATTTTTAAGGTATTATTATACAGAAGATATGAGATATTTTTTAGTCGGTCATTATTTGTGTAACTACTTTACCTATAAATTGAATATTAACTCGCAGGGTCAAATTTTCTGGCCTCAATTGCTACTTATAAATTAAATATTGAAATATTGACTATATTTGATCTTTTTATTTTTTTTTTTCTTTTTTTAATTAAGCTTCTTTTGTTAAGTGATTTTAATTTAGTCATTTGTGTCAGAATTATATAAATGATGTCAACATTATCTCTGTATATGTCACAGTTTTAGTATTTTTATCTTTTTTATACTTTTAATTTTGTCTTTTTTAAGTTTATTTTCCACGTGTCAAGATTTTTGTCATGTCACGTGTCAATGTCTCTGTCACTTGACAATGTTACCGTCACGTAAAGTGTCAGTGTTTTGTATTAAATTCAATTCCTATATTCCAGGTTTTGATTTAATTTAGTCTCAATATTTCTAAAACAGATAAGTGTTGTCCATCTCCAAAATGGAATCAAATTTGGTCATTAAACCTACATACATATTGAAATAATTTTTTATAATTTATACCTCAACTCACTTCACCTAAATATTGAAATTAATTTTCTTCTTTAATTTAAATTTTAAAAAATATTTGTTTTAAACTCATAATCTGTTTAAAATATTAAAATTATAAATGTAAAGTGACACTTGTAATTTTAAATTTTTAATATTTAAAATAATTTTTATATTTTGATACACTTAAAAAGGATATATTTATAAATTTAACTTTTCTAACAAAATTAAAAAATAATATAGGACTCAATTGAATTAAAATATCAAATATAGAAACTTAATTTAATACAAGACACTAACATTTGCATAAATATTGCAACGTAACTTTGATGTTGACGCTGACATTAACACTGACATTGACACTGACATATGACATTGACATTAACACGCACTAACGCTTACACGTGACACAACACAAATGTGACACCTGGACAAAACTTAAAAAACAAAGTAAAAAGTTATAAAAATAAAAATAAAAAATATTATGATGACGTTGTTTGTACGAGTGTAATGAAAAAGACTAAATTGAATCAATTTAACGTAAAATGGGACTTGATTGAAAAAAAAAGGGTGAGAACAAAATTGAATACTATGAACAAAAAATGTAATGAAAAAATGATTTTAGCCAAAAAAGAAAACAATACTCACATAAATTAAGCTTTAGGTTTTGTATGGAATTGATGTCAAATGTTTTATATGGGTAACTTACATTTTAAAGGTGCAGTTAATCACTCCAAATTATCTCAATAAAACAACTTTAACAGTGGTATCAGAGTCAAGATTTATCTTGATGTTTGACTCACACAAAGACTCATGTATGTATCGTTGGGTTAGTAGAAATGTGTTAAGATGAATAAATAAAACAAAATATGTTCTATTGTGGTAGAAACTTCTGGTAAAACTCAAATGAAACTTATGAATATAATTAGGAAATCAAATAAATTTGTTAAAAATAGTGTTAGATCTTTTATATGAACAACGCATCAAAGTAATTAATTTTTTCAATTTATCTCATAAAAAAATTTCAACACCATTATTTTTTTTTTGTGTATGATTATATAGATGTTATCTTTCTTCAAATTATGAAAAGTGCATTACGCAAGGAACTACGCTATGATGTATCTATAACAATATATAAAGAAATTCTCTCTTTTGTGTTCATATTTCATAATGTCAATTCTACCATTTACAATATAATTATTTATTAAATTTTTTAAAATTAATGGTTATTTTTACCTATTTTCTATAAAACTGTTTTTCTTTTTTTTTTCTTTTTTTATTCATTAACAATTAATTTTTTTATTTATTTCAGTTTATTTTTAATAAATATAAATTTATTTTATATATTAACTTAATAACATTATAACATACTATTATTCATATTTAAAAAATCATACACAAGTCTGCGACGCTAGTCACTGTAAATAAAGTTCTTTCTACCCGCTTAAAGGAAGCTTAAAGAATAAAGTGAAGAGGAAAAAAAGTTAGAAATGAGAAAAAGACATAATATTGATACTTCTTTACCCATTCTCTCAAGAAGGGACACTTTTTCTTTATTCAACCAAAGAATTATGCTAAACAAACAAGAATAATACTCTTCACCATGTGCTCGTGTAGATGATGTGATTTTATTTTATATTCTCTTTTTTTTTTTTAAATTGTACCTCTTTATTTATTGTGTTTATTTATTCATAGAAATGATTAAAGTGTAGCAATCCCATTATTTTAATAAAATAAAATAACAAATAATTGCTAAATATATTAACATGTAATTAATTACATATATCTATTAAAAAATTAAAGTACAAAATATTATAATTAGTGACTACACGTATTTACATTTCCTTAAGGATCAACTCACCAAGACAAAGATCAAATATCAAAAGATTTTCCGTTTCTTTTGTTCGTGATCGATATGTTTATATTTTCAACAATTTTTTTTGTATTGTTCTTGCATTTATTTTTTATTGCTCTTGTTATTTAATTCGATACACTTTAGTTTTCTACAATTTTGTTTTCTAGCAATTTCATATTTCAAAGTATTTGATTTTTTGATTTCAAACTCAATTTGTGTTTTATGTTCTTAATCCATATTAAACTCTCAAATTAGTTTATAAAGAACAATATTAAAGATTTTTAATACAATTTGTTCTCACTGGTAAGACTGGTAAGACGAGTGTGTCAGGGTAGTACACAATTAAGTGCATCTTCTAAGATTGATATATGTTATCTTCTATATTACTATATTACAAAATTTAGAAAAAATTACTTTTATTTGAAATTATTTATGAGAATCAATTTATTAAAGAAAAAAATTAACGTTAATATAATTAAGTTTAAGGATTTTATATTTACAAAGAAAAATATAAGTTCTTAAAGAAAAATTGTATATTAACACTAATTGTGTGTTTGTAATAAACATGCCTTACAATTACTAAAAATTAAACATTTGTTTAATCATTAACAAAATTCAAACAAAATAGTAAAATATGTTAATACTATTTACACGGAACCAATATTATTTATCCTAAATGTTTTATTTATATAAGTGAAAAGCTAACTCATCCTTTTCTAGGTTAGGAGTCCTCCAATCCTCCATTTCCCATTCGTTCTCATACAAAACATCTCTAATTATACATGAAATTAGGGGTTGGCTTTGAGTTTCAAAGTGATGAATCTAAGATTTTGCACAGTTATATTTTGTAGCATTTCAAATTTTATAATGTAATATTTTTCAAGTATAACAAATCAAATTATATTATTTTTAAATTATTTAAATGTTTTTTATTTTCTTAAAATAATATAAGATTTTTTTTACAAAAATAAAAAAAAAGCAAAAAATTATACAATTATTAAAAATAAGAAGAGAGAGCGAGAGAATAAAGCTACCTTATCTCTTTGTACAAGAGATAAGAAAGAGATTAAACAAATCTCATATGTCATTGTCAAAACTTTAAATTAAATAAAAAGGAAATTTTTTACTATGTATAGGTGGATCGAAGAACTATGACAAAATATTTTGAGAGATAAGGAAGAGAGAGAAGTAAATATAGGGTATAAAAAAACTCATAAAAGGGTGCTTATCTAATTTTAGTGTATTTTATTCTTCAACCAAGACTCTAAAATCCAAAAATACCATTACTTACTGCATTTATAGTTTTTCTTTATATATTTTTTTTACCGATATAATACATTTCTTTCGAATATATTCTTGAACTGAGTAATATTTTATGACTTTTAATTTTCTCATGAATTATTCAATAAATCATTTGAAAATTATTGATTAAGTCTTTTAAAAAAAAATTCAACTATAAAAAAGTTAGAATGATAAAATGACTTAATGATCAGATAAAAGCGAAGGGAGAAAAAAAGTTTGTAGATTTCATATATTATATTTTGATGGGGGTGCAAAAAGAAATAACTTCTAATTTCGCAATCCAAATATAAAAGCCACTTTGAGTAGTACTGGGCCAATACATATTTTGTTAATTTATAGCTAAATTAAACAAGGCTTGTACTTCTTACACGGAGGGCTTTTACTTACTGCACTCCTCTATTACTAGCTACACTATTATTGTAACAGAAATACCCTTTCTCGTTGTATCACACCACAACTGTAATTATTGCTCCATTTCCGCTGCAAATAAAGTAGAAGAAAGGGAGAATGTTGTAAAAGAAGAAAAGTGAGAGCACTTCGTGGAATAAGCTCGTGTTTTTCGAACCAAAAAAATCCATTCTAAAAAACTCATTTTGGAAAGTATTTATATATTTTGGAAAATTTGTTTCCAGAAAACTCATTCTAAATATTCTGTTTTCAAAATTCTATTTCAAAAATTTTATTTTGAAAATCTCATTCTAGAAGTCATATTCCAGAAAATTCAAAAAACATAATCTAGAAAATTTTCAATATAGATAATTTGAAATTTACTTTTTTATAAAGGATTATCATTTTAAAAATTATAGGAGTGTACTAAGAAATTATAGGAGACACCAAGAAAAAGCCCTTATGGAGGTGGAGGTGTAGAAAGTATAAATTATTAAACTGTTATTCTAGACACATAAAAGAAGACCCGTTTGGATGACTTTTACTAGATGCTTCAAAATTTTAGAAACCATACCAGTTTTCAGGTTTAGTTTCAATTTCAGTTTACTTTGATTCTTGTTTGAAAAAATCAATACTAATCAAGAGATTGCTTTTTCTAACAATCCATTATTAATTTTACTCTCATAAATATAAATAATTTTAATAATAATTTTACACTTTAAATTTTATAATTATTTTTTTATAATTATCTTTTAAGAATATATTTTTTATATATTTAACATTATTTTCATTTTGATAATAATTAAGAGAATTAATTTTTATTTATTTTGTTACCATAAATTAAAATGGAACACACATACTTATCAATAACAACAAATCTTTCGCAACTCATATTTTGAAAATAAAGGTTAAAATATTTTTTAAATTTATTTTAATCTCTCCTTAATTTTGTTTTGAAAATGAAATTTGAAATGTTTTCTATCCTATTCAATTCTTTCTGTAATTCAAATATAATCTAACACCAACTCAATTAATTAATGAATTTAACCTGCACCACGACATTATTTTATTTAACCTACAACTTATTTAACGTATTCTTTTTACCTAAAACCACGCTTTTAATGTTTAAAGCTTTCATTTGTTTTATTTACATGCATATACTTAATTTATCTAAATTTGTATTATTTTCCCAAAGTAATTAATATGGTTCCTTTTAATTACTTTAGCTTAGTCAAATATAATTGAAATGCAATTACTGAAACTGTCAATTACCATAATAGCAAGAAAAAATAGTAGGCTTTTAACGTTTGCAGTTAAAATATATTACATAGAAGGTGGACGTTACCTATGTGTACTAAAAATAAACGTTTAGTTTGAGCCTTGACATCAAAACAAAATATTTAAATTTTCTTTGACTAATTTTTTCTTACATTTGAAAAAATAAATAAAAGATAATATTTATATAAAAAATGTATTTTAATTCTTTAAACGATATATTAAAGGCAACTATCAGTATGTTTTTAAAATAAATTTTTTAAAAATCAAAGTACATTTAATACAAAAGAAAATAGACAATTGAAGATTGATACATCAGTGTAAATGTCACCAATGTAAAAAAAAATATGAGAGTTCCAACATCGATTAATTAATAATAGATGTAGAAAATGAATTTTTTTCTCAATTGTTAGCGAAGTAACCAATGTAAACGGTGGTGTTTTTTTTTTTTTAAATAATGTCTTACTTTTAAAATTTTCCTCCAAACAAAAAACTATACTGAGAAAATTGTTATTTTGATTAACAAAATTATTATAATAAAAATATATACAAGAAAGGTATGAAATTTAATTTATCTTTCAAAATCTAAACCTATGAATCATAGTAGTATGTAAGATTCAAGTAGATTTGAAATAACAATAAACATGCAAGAGATTAGAAATGAATTATAGTTGGAATCATAATTGAAATATAAACTCTGAATGAATTATAGTTGGAATAAGAACCTTGGGAATGAAAGTTATTAAGGAGTGACAAATCTAATCCTGCCATGAATAAACACTTATAACAACTTTCAAAGGATATATATATATATATATATATATATATATATATATATATATATATATATATATATATATATATATATATATATATATATATTAAATTTAGAGTTAAGAGATTTTACATTGTCAAATGATCATTCTCTTCGATACTAGACAAAAACATGAAATATTATTCACGTGATTAAATAAATTCTAATAAATATAATTCTTTTTTCATATTACAAGTTAAGTAAAAAAAAAAAAACTCTTAAACTCTCACCACCAATACTTTCTTTTATGTGAATTTAGTAAATAGAATATTTCTAATAATCCTTTTACAAACATTTCAAATTGATACGATAAAAGTTTTTTAAATATATTATTTGAACTTTTACATTAATTTTAGGTTTGATGTCCATGCAGAACGTGCAAATTGACGTAAGATACTTAACACGTCACTCCTAATGTAAAATTTTGCTACTTTAAAAAAATAAAATTGGAGCAATCACCGCATAACACCTGACAATCCCAATGACACAATGATGATCTATGGTACAACACATATCATATAAATATATTGTGCTTTCTGGTTGAGTTCTCACTTTGGCAAAGGTGTCTAGTTTGAGTAAGAGGACACTTAAACAAAACTTTTCGTTTGAGTAAAACCTTCTAACCTAAACGAGAATGGACGATATTTGTTTTAATTCTCTTATTGAATATGTGGTTGGCTGAAGTACCTTTAAAAGCATGAAGTATGTGACTATGCATGTATTATGAGATATTTTAAAACTGTACTTAGTGTTTTTAACATATGATAACAATTATTATGAGATATCATGTGGAATATGTGAATATTTCTTGGAGAAATTTTGTTGGTGATAAAGTAGTGTATGTAATAACTTATGGATTCAAGTAAGGTTACATCCTGATACTCTAACGGACCAGTCAGACTCACATAGAACTAATTCATGTGGTGAGAGTAGTAGGATGTCATAGTCTCTGACAGGATAATGATCTTAGATGATTATGGACTAACCCTGTGTGTGGTAGAGTGAAACTCATTGGTAATGGCTCTGCAGAGCAGTAGAGGTCACCACAAGTGTAAGTTTCTAGTGAATCTGTTTTCATTACATGTATTCGGATAATCGAGTTGGAGAGTCTTCTGCTGCTTATTGTCACATGTTGCTTGTGTTTCATAACTTGTTTATTTATCTGTTAAATTATTTTCATTAGCTTACCATTTTTTCGTGTTCTGGTTTCTTGTTGTGTTTTTTTTTTTGCAATGATCACCAATGTTGGTGTCAACAGATGAAGAGACACCTTTTGATCATCATAATGGTGGAGACGCTGTTGTCTAGATCTAGATTAGATGATAGATATTGTTCTTTTATGAACATCTTTTTAATAACTTTTCTTATGTCTTTTGTGCTATGTTGAGAAATCTTTTGCAAAATTGTGTTATGTCCCTATTTTTGTTTATTGAGTTGTTTTAGGCCAATGATTCTTATGTTTATTTAGTATATTTTAAATGATCGTAATGGTTAATTCTAGTATAGTTCTAGTCCTATATCATATCATATCATGTGATGTGATGTTTATTTGTTACAATATTTTTATTATTAAATGGGATGTGACAAAGATAATTCAACTATTAAATTAAAAACTTATAAAAGACCTCATTTGATGGATAAATAATTAAAATAATAATACTATTAACTGACATAGAAATCATAAATACTTGGTCAATTACTGTATTTGTATATTATTTTGCATTGAGTAGCATATGATGGTTATAATTTGGATTGATATAATAAAATGATGATATCCATTACCGTGATTACTCTTTACTCATAAGTTTACTTTAGAAGGAGAATAATTGATGAAGAAGTTGGAGAAAGTATAGTATGTTACGCATTCCATCATCATTGGCCAAGGGTTGGATCACTCAGTTTTGGTGCAACTGTAAGATACTATTCAGAAAGACAGTGATGCAAATTAAAAGAGTGCATCAAATTAATATGACTATGCTTTTTTCTTCATCTTTGTCATTGTTGGATGATAGCAGTTCTTCCAAAACACTACCCCTTTGAGGTCCAGAACTTTAAATAAGTAATGAACAAAATGCCACTGTCAATTTTCATTCTTATCACTGCTTTGGCTGTTTCTTGATTAAGAAGAATGGAAAATCATAACGCATGTGTGAGTACATAATTAAAAAAAATGTATGAATATAAAATAACAAGAACATGGAAATGAAATCCCGATCTCTAAGGCCATGTTTGGTAGAGTTCTTGAAGTTCCTGAGCAGCGTGAAGGCCAACTGGCCTTGAATGATGGATGGTGGTCCTATAATTACTCGTCCATTTGTTACTGTCACTAATACCAAGAGGGTCCCACTTACCCTCTTACCCTTTGCACCACCACCTCGTTTCCCTCAATTTTTTTTTCTCTCTTAGATATACTAACAAACACCACTCTTTCTCACGTCACCCACTTGCACCGCAGGAACACACTCTGGGCACCACTTTCCCACAACCATCGTCAAAAACACCGAAAACAAACACAAGACACAGAACACTAAAACAAACCTTCTCTCTCTGTTTCTCCTCACAGAAGCAGAGAATGCAGCGCCTCACCGTCTCCACCCTTCTCCTTTCCCTAACTCTTCTCACCCTCGCAGGCAATGCTCACCTCTTTTCTCTCTTTTATTTACTCTCTTTACGTTATGTCGCTAACTAACTGTGTTTTGTTGTGTACATTGTTTGTTTCAGATGGAGGTTCCATTGGAGTTAACTACGGTCGCATAGCGAACAACCTTCCCTCCGCGGTTAAGGTTGTTCATCTCCTCAAATCCCAGGGGCTGAACCGGGTCAAAGTCTACGACACCGACCCGGCAGTGCTTCGGGCATTATCCGGATCCGGAATCAAAGTCACTGTTGATCTTCCAAACATGCAACTCTTCGCAGCAGCGAAAGCACCCTCCTTTGCATCCTCCTGGGTCGAAAGAAACGTCGTCGCTTACTACCCTCACACGCAAATCGAAGCCATTGCGGTTGGGAACGAGGTTTTCGTAGACACACACAACACCACCAAGTTCCTGGTACCGGCCATGAAAAACATCCACCAAGCGCTTGTGAAGCACAACCTCGACTCCGACATTAAGGTTTCCTCCCCCATTGCCCTCTCTGCGTTGGCCAACTCGTACCCATCCTCGTCCGGATCGTTTCGACCCGATCTCGTTGAACCCGTTTTCAAACCCATGCTGGAGTTCCTCCGCCAAACTGGGTCATACTTAATGGTGAACGTGTACCCGTTCTTTGCGTACGAGTCCAACGCTGACGTCATCCCTTTGGACTACGCGCTTTTCCGAGAGAACCCGGGCGTGGTGGATCCGGGTAACGGGTTGAGATACTATAACCTATTTGACGCCCAAATCGACGCCGTTTTCTCCGCATTGAGTGCTCTCAAATACGACGATGTTAACATTGTAGTGACCGAAACAGGGTGGCCTTCCAAGGGGGATAGTAATGAGGTAGGTGCGAGCGTAGAGAACGCCGCGGCATTCAACGGTAATCTCGTCCGTAAGATCTTAACCGGTGGCGGGACCCCACTTCGACCCAAAGCCGATCTGACCGTCTATTTGTTCGCACTTTTTAATGAGAATCAGAAGCCCGGACCCACCTCCGAGAGAAACTTTGGGCTTTTTAACCCTGACGAGACGAGGGTCTACAATGTTCCGTTAACTCAGGATGAACTCAAGGACTACCACGACCGTCCCTCACCGGTGAAGGGTAGCAGTCCGAAACAGAACACCCCAGCGCCGGCACCTGTCGTGAGTGGCGGCGTGTCGAAGAGCACCACCGGTAACACTTGGTGTGTTGCGAACCCGGATGCCGATAAAGTTAAGCTGCAGGCCGCTCTAGATTTCGCTTGCGGCGAGGGAGGTGCTGACTGCGCTCCGATTCAGCACGGTGCCACGTGTTATGATCCTAACACGGTTGTGGCCCACGCTTCGTTTGCCTTCAATAGTTACTACCAGAAGCAATCACGGAAGGGCGGAAGCTGCTACTTCGGGGGTACGTCCTACGTGGTCACGCAGGAGCCTAGTGAGTATTCTAAAAATCCCTTTTTTACTTTTACATAATTTTATTCATTTTTATTATGTGTGTGCTTTAGCATAGTGTATGGTAGGGTTACTAACATGAGCGGGTGAGCGGGTGGTGAGGAATAGTGCACACGATAAAAAAGAGGCACGTGATAGGGTTGACAAGAGGGAATCTTTCCTGATAATGACGTGGCGTAACTTTATTGGGTAGAGTGTACTGTGTAGGGGCATTATAATTACGGTACTACAGTGTTGTGTTATTTGGTCTACCCAAATAATACCTTTTTCTCACTATTTTGGTGAACCCTATTCCCGATGGGACTACTTGGGTAATGGACACCAACTAGATGAAAACTTGTAGCTGTAAAGGTGGTCAATTAGTCAAACATTGGATTCTACTGAGACCTTTGAAAATGTTTGGCTTGGGACTTTATATGATTGTACTTTATGGTAATTTTATTTTTAATTTAGTTTATGAATCTGTGATAAAAATATTAACCATGGTTTTTTTTTTTTTTTTTTT
>Ga0209589_1010654_pt1 | contig 13319 bp, 9 predicted proteins | sample CowpeawhiteBW_FD_187525 | JGI IMG/M metagenome (GOLD analysis project Ga0209589, IMG submission 187525) | Root nodule microbial communities of legume samples collected from California USA - Cow pea white BW (SPAdes) (version 2) | ecosystem: Host-associated > Plants > Roots > Nodule | place: USA...
AAAAAAAAAAAAAAAAAGCTTAAATGGTCTCGTGGTTCTAGTTTAGGACGACTTTTTTCACTTTGGTTCTATTTTTGAAAATGTTTTCAATTTGGTCCTATTTTTCGTAATTTGTTTTTAATCAACTCCTTTTCGTTAACTTCGTCTAAATCGTTAACGAAACAATGTCAGCGTGGTGATTTTGTGTGACATGGATACTGTTCAGTGGCATGTCCGTTTGCACTGTGCTGACCATTTAGTTGAAATTGCGGATTCGTTTTAGGGTTAATATCTCATTAAATTGGGATTGGGTTTAGGGTTATTTATTTGGAATGGTGGATTTGGGGTCGGATTAGGGATTTGTCCTCGCTCTTTGAAATTGTGGATTTGGGGGTCGCACATGAAGATGAAAGTGAAAGACTGAAAGTGAAAGAAACACCCAAACCTGAACACTGGGAAACAAACCTTAAAGTTCGCACAGCCCCAAAATTGTTTACCCAAATTCTTTGTAGTTCTAGCTGTGCGCACCACTGCAATGTCTCTGCAATCGTAAATTAGGGGTGAGCCTGAAACCCTAGAACCACCATGGCAGGAATTGCAAGTGTGGTGAACCCAGCTATTGCAAGAAGATGAAGATGCCCCACGAAACATTCGTTTTCAGCTGAACTTTAATGGAACCCTAAACCATAATGAACACCAACCCTAAAATTCAATTTAAAATCTGGGCTATGACAGTGCAAACGGACATGAACAGTATCCACGTCACACAAAATCACCACGCTGGCACCGTTCCGTTAACGATTTAGACGGAGTTAACGAAAAGGAGTTGATTGAAAACAAATTACGAAAGGTAGGACCAAACTGAAAACATTTTCAAAAATAGGACCAAAGTGAAAAAAGTCGTCCTAAACTAGGACCAAAAGACCATTTAAGCCTAAAAAAATTAGTGTAATAAGACTTTAATCACAACTTCTTGAATAAGAGGACATGTTATTTTTGTTGTTTTTTTTTTCATTTCAATGATTGTAATTTAATTGTTATTTGCGTACTTTGTTTTATTTTTATGTGATATTATAGAAATTTATATTTATAATTTGAGCACTGTTATTTTTTCATCACATTTTTTTATTACCATTTGATATCTTATTTACTTCTTTTTGTCTAAATAAAAAAAATTAATTTTTATTAAACCTAATTTATCTTTTTAAAAATTGTTAAATGATTATCAAATGGTTTAAAGAATATTTTCCTTATAATTTTAATCATGTAATTAAATGTGATACTTTATATTTGAGAAGACAAAAATTTATGGATTTAATATCAAAGGACCAAGCTCAATTGAACTAAACAAAGAAACATTGAAATCAGTAAACTCAATACATAACTCAAAACCAACATCTTATTTTTCATTGGATAAAAATATCATTTGACCAGATTATAAGGGACAACTTCATGTAGTCATCCAAAACTTTGAAAGATAGACAAAAACTGTCAAATACATTTAAAATGCATGCCAAATTCATACTTACAAAAGGAATAAATATGAAATAAGATTATACTTTAGAATCATTCTACTTTGATCCAACAACGCATCAAAAAATAACTGAAAATTTCATAAGCGGTCTCAACAACAAAAGGCAACACAAAATTATTTCCATTGAACAAAGAAAGTTAAAGTGCACTTTGATAATTATTTTTATGACGAGACAGCTAAAAATGTACCCATATGGAATTTGCACAATGAACTAAGAAAATCAAAGTGCAATTCAATAATTCCAGGTGGGATAACTCAAAATATACCGTTATGAAATGTGCACTGTGAACCAAAAATTAAAAGTTTTATTCGCCAGTTTCATTTAGTGTATATGTTCAATTCAAGTTATAGGGTCTCAATATTGAAGCCACAATTTCAGCTCAAATTCCAACAGCGACTAAAACAAAATATCTGTATGAACACATATTTCAAATTGTGATCCCTCAGTCTCAATCTTGTTTCACACCCAAGTTACACACCTAATATTTCAATTGTAATCACCCAATATCATTTAGATTCAGGAAATTGTCACAAATAGAATAAAACATTCATTTTGCAACTGAATAACGAGGAACAACTCAAATATTAGCACATGAAATTTTGTATTCTTAATTAAAAGAATTTTACAGAGCTTTTAAAAAACTTGGAGATCCAATATCAAACCAAGTTATAGAACTTTCAAAATTGAAGGCACTATACCAAATCAAGTACTGGAGTTTCAAAATTATATGCACAACAATTACCCGTGATCAATACGAAAAGTTGGATGAAACATTTTAAAATATTACCGGATTATAAGGGACAACTTCGTGTAATCATCCAAAACTTTGAAAGATAGACAAAAACTGTCAAATACATTTAAAATGCACGCCAAACTCATACTTACAAAATGAATAAATATGAAATAAGATTATACTTTAGAATCATTCCACTTTGATCCAACAACGCATAAAAAAATAACTGAAAATTTCATAAGCAGTCTCAACAACAAAAGCCAACTCAAAATTATTTCCATTGAACAAAGAAAGTCAAAGTGCACTTTGACAATTATTTTTATGACGGGACGGTTGAAAATGTACCCATATGGAATTTGCACAATGAACTTTTAAAATCAAAGTGCAATTCAATAATTCCAGGTAGGATAACTCAAATATACCCTTATGAAACATGCACTATGAACCAAAAAATAAAAGTATTATTCGCTAGTTTCATTTAGTGTGTATGTCCAATTCAAGTTATAATGTCTCAATATTGAAGTCACAATTTCAGCTCAAATTCCAAGAGCGACTAAAACAACATATCTGTATGTACACATATTTCAAATTGTGATCCCTCAGTCTCAGTGTGGTTTCACACCCAATATTCCAATTGTAATCACCCAATATCATTCGGACTCAAGAAATTGTCACGAATGGAATAAAACATTCATCTCGCAACTGAATAACGAGGAACAACTCAAATATAAGCACATGAAATTTTGTATTTCGAAATTAAAAGAATTTTACAGAGCTTTTAAAAAACTTGGAGATCCAATATGAAACCAAGTTATAGAACTTTCAAAATTTGAGGCACTATACCAAATCAAGTACTGGAGTTTCAAAATTATATGCACAACGGTTACCCATGATCAATACGAAAAGTTGGATGAAACATTTTAAAGGAGAAACTTGGATAACCACCTAACCGAATTTCATTGAACTTTCTGACCAATACCAAATATCAAGTTAAAATTCAAGCTCAACTCAACTAAACAAAGAAACATTGAAATCAGTAAATTCAATAGAGAGCTCAAAACCAACATTTTATCCTTCTTTGGATAAAAATATCATATCATCGGATTATAAAGGACAACTTCGTGCAATCATCCAAAACTTTAAAAGATAGACAAACACTGTCAAATACATGTAAAATGCATGCCAAACTCATACTTACAAAATGAATAAATAAGAAATAAGATTATACTTTAGAATCATTCCACTTTGATCCAACGACACATAAAAAAATAACTGAAAATTTCATAAGCAGCCTCAACAACAAAAGCCAACTCAAAATTATTTCCATTGAACAAAGAAAGTCAAAGTGCACTTTGACAATTATTTTTATGACGGGACAGCTGAAAATGTACCCATATGGAATTTGCACAATGAACTAAGAAAATCAAAGTGCAATTCAATAATTCCACGTGGGATAACTCAAAATATACCCTTATGAAACGTGCACTGTGAACCAAAAAATAAAAGTGTTATTCGCCAGTTTCATTTAGTGTGTATGCTGAATTCAAGTTATAAGGTTTCAATATTGAAGCCACAATTTCAGCTCAAATTCCAAGAGCGACTAAAACAACATATTTGTATGAACACATATTTCAAATTGTGATCCCTCAGTCTCAGTGTGGTTTCACACCCAAGTTACACAGCCAATATTCCAATTGTAATAACCCAATATCATTCGGACTCAAGAAATTGTCACGAGTAGAATAAAACATTTATCTCGCAACTGAATAACGAGGAACAACTCAAATATAAGCACATGAAATTTTTTATTCTAAATTAAAAGAATTTTACAGAGCTTTTAAAAAACTTGGAGATCCAATATCAAACCAAGTTATAGAACTTTCAAAATTGGAGGCACTATACCAAATCAAGTACAAGAGTTTCAAAATTATATGCACAACGATTACCCATGATCAATAAGAAAAGTTGGATGAAAGATTTTAAAGGGGAAACTTTGATAACCACCTAACCGAATTTCATTGAACTTTATGACCAATACCAAATATCCAAAGTTAAAATTCAAGCTCAACTCAACTAAAGAAAGAAACATTGAAATCCGTAAATTCAATACAGGGGTCAAAACCAACATTTTATCCTTCTTGTAACATCCCGTCCGGATATTACGGATTTAATAAAATAAAACAGAAATAATAAATCAGCATCATTTATTTAAAATCTCATTTAAATATAATACCTCATTTCCCAAGACACGGGAAATGTAAAACTTCATTAAATTACCAACAAGTCCATAAATACAAAACGGTGAGTTTAGTCAAGTAGGTCATGAGCCTTCACATCATATATTAAAAATAGAGTGACAAAACATGAACATAAAAATTCCCATAATCAGCCCCTCTCTGCAGCTAAACCTCACCAGCTCCACCTGCATCATCACCTGCTCACGTGTACCGTGTACACGATCATCGCCACAGATAGGGTGAGCTAACCGTTGAAACACACAAAAATAAATACACAACATACATATACGTGTATAACCAATACAAATAACATAACAACAACACAAATTCTTTCTTTATACTACATGGCCACAACCATATAAAATATCCTTTCTTTTCCCGCAGAACCTTACTCCATTTCCATCACATGGCCACCACCATGTACACCGATGCACCTAGTGAAAGTCTCGTTACCTTCCCTCCACATGGCCACCACCATGCATAATAGGTACATCAGGAAACCTCGTTCGAGTTCTTCTCATGGCCACAACCATGTAAGCAATGATCTATATCTTCTATTGAGTATCTTCAGGTGCTTTGCTGCCTCACCTATCGGTCACAGCCGATAGAGCACGTGCGAAAACCATGCTACGGATCACACACCGTAACACCAGGTGGAGTTCTACGAACATAATCCGTAATGTCCCAGGACTACCAAACTCATCAGCAATCCACTGAGGAGGGCAATCCATCTGGACCCATCCGTACTGGCCACAACCAGCACACTCGCCAACCCGAGCCACAACTCAAGGTTCCTCGTGTTCATCCGCTATCCCGAGCCCACAACTCAAGGAAAGTCATTCCGGGCCACAACCCATAGAATGTCACGTGCTTAACCCCTATCCTGAGCCACAACTCAAAGATACGTTTCGGGCCACAACCTTTGGAACACCAGCAAGCCCACCAACGAGATATTCTTAGAAGCCTTATAGACCATACTTTACAATTTCCACTTCATCCCAATAATATAGTAATAACTCCTGCTTTGGAAGTTTCCCAACACCCTCACTCCCTTAGAATAATCTTCGTTGAGTAACCTGTCTAGCCTATCTCGCTTAAGCGAGATCATACTCGCCTGGGCGAGACTCCAACTCGCCCAAAATTAATATACCTCATCTAGGCAACGAGTTCCACAATAACCACCAACCTTCCCTCGAGATCTCGCTTAGACGAGAGGTACTCGCCTGAGCGAGACGCCATTCCGCTCAGAACAACATTCGATCTCGCCTACGCGAGATGTCCAATCAACCACCTAAAAACACCCACGAATTCTCGCTTGAGTGAGGTATACTCGCCTAAGCGAGATGACCTGTCGCCCAAGACCAAAACACATTTCCTGGGCGAGATACACGAGCAAAATAGAGAACACACGCCCCTGCATGTCTCACCTAGGCGAGCCTAGCTCGCCTGAGCGAGAATTGCAGGTTCTTGCACTGATTCACGCATATACACATTGCAACAGAACCCAATTACCCTCCCAAAATATACCAATCCAATTTGATCACATTGCACCATCAGAACAACATTCTTTAGACACATTAGAGACCCAAAATCCCAAACTTGCACAACAGCAGCACCCTCAAATATAGAATACCCCTCATATTCATGTAATTAGGTAAAATCCCAATAAAACAACACCCAAACACCCAAACACCCAAACCCCCAATTCACCACATAGGGAGCATGAAAATTCATGGCATAGTATCATCACAATCATGCAAAATTCACCAAACATACAATTTACAGGTTCAGCTCCCCTAACCTGAAATTTCCTCGCTTAAAACTTGATTTTGGAAACTTCTCCCGGAACACCAATGCCCTCTCTTAGCTTCTCTCCCAAATGGCTCTTGATCGCTTCAAACCTCACTATTCACTCTCAATTTTCGCACTCCTTCTAAGCTTCTCAGAAAACAACCTCCAAAACCCTCTTTCCTTCTCAAATTTTACCTTTTAAAGAGTCCCTTAATGTGGTTGGTGGCAAAAACGAAATTTGGTTTAAGTGTGAGATTCATTGTTAATCAAGGCCCATTATTTTGGTTATTTTTCAGCCCTTTGGCTGCCTCTTCTGCTAGGGTTGTCTCTGCCCCTTTTATATTCAAGCCACACTATCTTTTAGCAAAAAGAAAGTTAAATTTGAGTCAACCAAGGTTCAAACCCACACCCTGCCAAAGTTAAATCAACTCTAAACCATCAGGACAACCCATGTTTCTTGCTAACACATACAATTCAAGCATTATCTCATACGAAGTGTGGCCCAACATATTATTAAAACATTAATAACAAAACACACATAATTGGCATACATAGGACTCGAACCCAAGTTCTCTCACACAACCAAAGTACTCTCAATCACTTAAGCTAATACTTTTCCACGTCACACATAAAAGAAACTAATGTCATAAATGCACAACTTACCCACATTTATTAATTATTTATTTATTTAATTAATTAATTTCTGTGTATCTTACACTTCTTTGGATAAAAATATCATATTACCGGTTTATAAGGGACAACTTCATGTAGTCATCCAAAACTTTGAAAGATAGACAAAACCTGTCAAATACATTTAAAATGCACACCAAACTCATACTTACAAAATGAATAAATAAGAAATAAGATTATACTTTAGAATCATTCCACTTTGATCCAACAACGCAGCAAAAAATAACTTAAAATTTCATAAGCAGCCACAACAACAAAAGCCAACTCAAAATTATTTCCATTGAACAAAGAAAGTCAAAGTGCACTTTGACAATTATTTTTATGACGAGACAGTTGAAATGTACCCATATAAAATTTGCACAATGAACTAAGAAAATCAAAGTGCGATTCAATAATTCCAAGTGGGATAACTCAAAATATACCCTTATGAAATATGCCTGTGAACCAAAAAATAAAAGTGTTATTCGCCAGTTTCATTTAGTGTGTATGTCCGATTCAAGTTATAGGGTCTCAATATTGAAGCCACAATTTCAGCTCAAATTCCAAGAGCGACTAAAACAACATATCTGTATGAACACATATTTCAAATTGTGATCCCTCAGTCTCAGTGTGGTTTCACACCCAAGTTACCCACCCAATATCATTCGAACTCAAGAAATTGTCACAAATAGAATAAAACATTCATCTCACAACTGAATAACGAGGAATAACTCAAATATAAGCACATGAAATTTTGTATTTCGAAATTAAAAGAATTTTACAGAGCTTTTAAAGAACTTGGAGATCCAATATCAAACCAAGTTATAGAACTTTCAAAATTGGAGGCACTATACCTAATCAAATACCGAAGTTTCAAAATTATATGCACAACGGTTATCCGTGATCAATACGAAAAGTTGAATGAAACATTTTAAAGGGGAAACTTGGATAACCACCTAACCGAATTTCGTTTGACTTTCTGACCAATGCCAAATATGAAAAGTTGAAATTCAAGCTCAACTCAGTTAAACAAGGAAACATTGAAATGAGTAAATTCAATAGCAGGCTCAAAACCAACATTTTATCCTTCATTGGATAAAAATATCATATTACCATATTATAAGGGACAACATCGTGTAGTCATCCAAAACTTCGAAAGGTAGACAAAAATTGTCAAATACATTTAAAATGCACGCCAAACTCATACTTACAAAATGAATAAATAAGAAATAAGATTATACTTTAGAATCATTCCACTTTGATCCAACGACACATCAAAAAATAACTGAAAATTTCATAAGTCGCCTCAACAACAAAAGCCAACTCAAAATTATTTCCATTGAACAAAGAAAGTCAAAGTGCACTTTGACAATTATTTTTATGACGGGACAGCTGAAAATGTACCCATATGAAATTTGCACAATGAACTAAGAAAATCAAAGTGCGATTCAATAATTCCAAGTGGGATAACTCAAAATATACCCTTATGAAACGTGCATTGTGAACAAAAAAATAAAAGTGTTATTCGCCAGTTTCATTTCGTGTGTATGCCGAATTCAAGTTATAAGGTTTCATTTCGTGTGTATGCCGAATTCAAGTTATAAGGTTTCAATATTGAAGCCACAATTTCACCTCAAATTCCAAGAGCGACTAAAACTTATGAACACATATTTCAAATTGTGATCCCTCAGTGTGGTTTCACACCCAAGTTACACACCCAATATTCCAATTGTAATCATTCAATATCATTCGGACTCCAGAAATTATCACAAATACAATAGAATATTCATCTCACAACTGAATAACGAGGAACAACTCAAATATAAGCACATGAAATTTTTTACTTTTACAGAGCTTTTAAAAAACTTGGAAATCCAATATCAAACCAAGTTATAGAACTTTCAAAATTTGAGGCACTATACGAAATCAAGTACTGAAGTTTCAAAATTATATGCACAACGGTTACCCGTGATCAATACGAAAAGTTGAATGAAACATTTTAAAGGAAAAACTTGGATAACCACCTAACCGAATTTCATTGGACTTTATGACCAATACCAAATATCAAAAGTTGAAATTCAAGCTCAACTCAACTAAACAAAGAAACATTGAAATCGGTAAATTCAATACAGGGTTCAAAAACCAACATTTTATCCTTCTTTGGATAAAAATATCATATTACCGGATTATAAGGGACAACTTGGTGTAGTCATCCAAAACTTCGAAAGATAGACAAAAATTGTCAAATACATTTAAAATGCGCGCCAAACTCATACTTACAAAATGAATAAATAAGAAATAAGATTATACTTTTGAATTAATCCACTTTGATCCAACAACGCATCAAAAAATAACTTAAAATTTCATAAGCAGCCTCAACAACAACAGCCAACTCAAAATTATTTCCATTGAACAAAGAAAGTCAAAGTGCACTTTGACAATTATTTTTATGACGAGACAGTTGAAAATGTACCCATATGAAATTTGCACAATGAACTAAGAAAATCAAAGTGCGATTCAATAATTCCAAGTGGGATAACTCAAAATATACCCTTATGAAATGTGCCTGTGAACCAAAAAATAAAAGTGTTATTCGCCAATTTCATTTAGTGTGTATGTCCAATTCAAGTTATAGGGTCTCAATATTGAAGCCACAATTTCAGCTCAAATTCCAAGAGCAACTGAAACAACATATCTGTATGAACACATATTTCAAATTGTGATCCTTGAGTCTCAAACTAGTTTCACACCCAAGTTACACACCTAATATTCCAATTGTAATCACCCAATATCATTTAGACTTAGGAAATTGTCACAAATAGAATAAAACATTCATTTTGCAACTGAATAACGAGGAACAACTCAAATATTAACACATGAAATTTTGTATTCTTAATTAAAATAATTTTACATAGCTTTTAAAAAACTTAGAGATCCAATATCAAATCAAGTTATAGAACTTTCAAAATTAAAGGCATTATACCAAATCAAGTACTGAAGTTTCAAAATTATATGCACAACGATTACCCATGATCAATACGAAAAGTTGGATGAAACATTTTAAAGGGAAAAGATTGGATGACCACCTAACCGAATTTCATTGGACTTTCTGACCAATACCGAATATCAAAAGTTGAAATTCAAGTTCAACTTAACTAAACAAAGAAACATTGAAATCAGTATTCAATACAGGTTTAAAACCAACATATTATCCTTCATTGGATAAAAATATCATATTACCGTTTCTTTTAGAATTCATTAAATGAATTCAATAATTCATAATAATAATAAAATTCTTTTTTAATGAAGAATTCAATCAATTCAATATTTTATTGATTTGTCAAAATAGACTCTTATGATAAAGAAGAACCTCTATACAGAAGCCTTGTCTTTTGGTCAAATCAAAAAAAAAAAGGTTCATGTCTATTTTATTTACAACCTAGGACAACTTCGTGTAGTCATCCAAAACTTTGAAAGATAGACAAAAGTTGTCAAATCCATTTAAAATGTTCGCCAAACTTATACTTACAAAATGAATAAATATGAAGTAAGATTATGCTTTAGAATCATTCCACTTTGACCCGCATCAAAGGATATCGAAAAAATTATCATCATTTTAAACAACAAAAGCTTATGAAAATCTTTTTACATATACTCCCACAAAATGATTGATTTCACAAGCAAATTCTGCAAAGGTGTTGATCTATGCACCAAAATGGACAATTTAACACTTGCAACAAAAGAACTTTTCATCGTTTGTTTACTCTCAAGCCTAGCAAACTCACACTAGTTCAAGAATCTAAGGAGGTGAATACCTCTCAAAATTTTCTCTTTCTTATTGCTTTGTTCTCCAAATTCTCAATCTTTCCTTCTCTTCTAACTCCCTCATCTCTCTTCGAAGTATTGTGAGTTTTTCCTCCTTCCTTCTTGCTATCTCAATTTTTTTTTTCTTTATCTCACGATCATAATCAAAGGTAGGTGGTATGAATGTTCTTTCCATGCATGCTCTCAACTCACTCCAATTTTGAATGGAAGATTTTCTTTTTTCTATTATAGACTGCCTATAATCCCACCACTCTCTTGCATGTGACTTTCCTAGCCAAATTCCATAGTATACCTCCAAAAAAAACTTCTTAATAAAAATTTCTAAACAAAGTTTAAGTGTGTGAAAAACCTATGACCAAAGAAAAGTCACCTAAGTGTTTAAAGATTTGAACCTAGATATCACAAAGATAAAACATAAACTCAACATGCATATCACAAGCACAAAACTTGGACATGGAAAACATAAAGAACAAGAAAACATAAAAACAGGAAAACATAAACTAGACGAGAATTTTTCCTATGTGAAGAATCAAGTGGCACTTGGAACCCCTGATAACCTCACCCTACACGTTAAGAAACTATTACACACCAAGCTAAGGTTATGATTATTCTAAAGCATTTTCCCACCTAAGCCAAATGAAAGAAATAAGAAAATTACACCACAAAATTCCGTGATATCAAAACAGAAATAAAAATAAAACTAGATGTTGGCTACTTTCCATATATGTCTCCCTCCGAAGCAGCTCGCCTCTTTATGTAACCTAATCCAAAGTGTTCGGATTGCTTCCTTCCAGAAGTGTAGCTAGTCAACTTTCCGACCTGTTCAAGGAGAAAATCAGTTATCCATTTTAACAGAACACACTTTTAGTTATCATTTCTTTGACAAAATGGTTTTCTCCAGAGAAACGTTGTAACTGGAGTTTTAACGAAAGGATTCAAGAAAAATATTGTGAACATTTTTCGAATGAAATTAAATAGCACCTTTTTCCCATCCACTGTAATAATGCTGCCAGGTTCTGCAGCAGCAGAAAGATTAATTCCCCATAACCTCTGCTTGATTCCATCATATGTAATGAGCCTAGATATAGTCTCCTGTCCCTTGTAACAACCTGAAAATTTTCATAATCAAACCAACTGTGCAGCAGGTTTCAACATTTTATGAAGATGGGAAAACCAGTTCGACACCTTTATTTAGAGAAACTGAGCTCCATAGACAGGCCTCCAGCACATTGAATTCATTTGTAAGCTCCATTCCAGGGGCGGGCCTCCCTAAGAAGTTAAATAATGATCAAAACTGGATAAAAGAATCATAGGGAGTGAAACTATTAATCATGTTTCAAATTATTTATTTCAATAATTTTTCCCAGTTTCATTATCAAATAGAAATATGCCACTCAACCCAAACACAAATACTATACACTTGCAAATCTTCAATTATTATAACATAGTCATATTACTGTACCCAAGCTGTACCCAGCCGTATCCAATATATACAGAGATATATCACAACATAATAATATAAAATCCAATCAAATCGGATACGTGCATATAACTCGGGTATGTATATGCATAAATATTTTTATAATTGATTGAATGAGAAATATTCAATAATCAATCATATCTTTTATTTATTTTAAATATCTTTAAATATAGATTGAACCCACAAAGAGTACTCACTCACTTCACTCTTATATATTCTATAATCTATCTAGCTTTTACTGATTTCACTGTGGGAGAATCTTCTGGGGGTGGATCTCTTCTTGATCTTTATTAGGAACTCATCAAGAACTCGGTGATCAATCCTCTTATGTGCAAGCTCTTTCCACATCAGGAGAATCACGCTCCTTTCGGATAAAAACACAAGCCATTAACATTTTTTTTCGTCTCCATAAGAAGCAATTTGGTTGAGGCGTGATCAAACATAAAATGTAAACACATCTCGCAATAGGGGACTCATGTTGTAGTTCACTGTGTCTTGGGGGACTGTCTTTTTCTAGATCCAATACTTTTTAGCAATACTACCAATTCTTAAATAGAAGGAGATAGTGCACCCATAACACACACTGCAAAATGAGTTCTTTCATGCACCAAATGTCTGCATGGGCTTGAAGCATTTTTTACATAGTCTGGGAAGAATTATGTTGACTAATAGCATTGTTACTAGAACTCAAGTAATGACATAATTCCTAATTGGAACACACTATGCAACTATGAAGCTCAGATACTTCTATTTGTTTCACACATTTATATTTAAAAGAAGTACTCTCGGAGTAGATTTTAAGTTTAACTCAAGATCAAGATGGAGATCCAAGAAGGTGATGTTCCTACAAGCCTAGCAGCCACCCAAGCTCTCCAAAATGTGTTTTTTGTGCTCCAAAACTCCAAAAAAAATAATATAGCACAAAAACTTATTTTCTCCTAGGCTGATACAGTTTCTATCATATAACTACATATCCTTAATAAAATAAAAGCAAACAACTACGAGATACAGAAATACGAACAAATCTAAGCAATTCAATACCTCGAATAATCCGTAATTTATTCCATGCA
>Ga0209589_1010655_pt1 | contig 13318 bp, 7 predicted proteins | sample CowpeawhiteBW_FD_187525 | JGI IMG/M metagenome (GOLD analysis project Ga0209589, IMG submission 187525) | Root nodule microbial communities of legume samples collected from California USA - Cow pea white BW (SPAdes) (version 2) | ecosystem: Host-associated > Plants > Roots > Nodule | place: USA...
ACAGACCGAGAAGACCGAGAAGAAGACCAACATGTGGAACTGGAGGACATAGATGACTGTTTATTATCTTCTAGTAACTAAATTATTGTATTTTAATTTTTAATCAATTTAAAAATATATTAATGTTATTTTTATTTCTATTTTTATGTATTAAATTTATTGTCAAAAAAAAAAAAAAATCTCAAGATGAAGTCGTCATCTTGAAAGACGACTTCACAGCGTGCCAAAGGTAAACCGTTACCCTACCTGACGACTTTGTTTTTCAAAAAAAAAAAAAAAGGAAACCGTTATCGTGGAGGACGACTTTGGGGTGAAGTCGTCCTCCTCCCTAGCGACATAACCCATTTTAACAAAAAAAAATTTATGGGACCCCTTTTTACAAATAAAAGTTAAAAAGAACCCAGATTTACAAAAAAGCCAATATTTGTTGTCATGTTCATAAGATACACTGCATAAAGCTTCTGTGATTTGTTGCTTCTCACGTCAATTTCAATATCATTCTCCATGAACTTAGATGTGAGTATAGTGATTTCATCACTAAACACATCTGGGGACTTAAGAACATAAGCAATATGGCAATAATCTTTGGTCATTTTCAAGTCATCTATGCGTCTAGGTTTTACATTTGTGAATGCAATGATATCTCCAGTCTCAGGTTCATACTTTCGTGCACCTTTCACTTCATCAGTGATGCTCTTCACGGTAATCTCATAGAGCAAGCCATAGGGAAGTTGGAAGTCGTTGGACCTTTGAATGGTGCTGATTTCAGAAAAAGGAGCTTGAGACACGCTCATCAAGCTTGAAGACAAGTCACTGTGTGTTTCCTCAATCAATGCCGGAATGAATGATTTCATGTAATCTTTTATTGAGTGGAATGTCTTAGGAATTTTCCTCACCTGCGACAAAACAATTTTTCAATACAAAAACTCTTGCATTTTACTGAAAAATATTGCAAAGTGAAAAAGAAACCTCGTGCTTGAAAAGCTTTTCGTTGAACACATCATTGAGAGTCCAAGAGAACACAGTATCTACCAAGCTTCCATGCCCAAGATTTTCCATCCTTGCTCACGCTTATCGATCAATCAGTAGCTCAAGCACAACACAAAACTCTTTCTCTGTTTTTCTTTGTTTATACACACAGTAATCAAGGGCTTACTTAGAATTTAAGGAACTGAAAAGTTTCAAGTACGAAACTTGTTCACCAGCAAAAATAAAAAGCTACTTCAGTTAAATCCAAGCAGATTGAAAACTGTATAACAAAATAGTTTTGAATAACTGTGTTGAAAATTTGAAAGTTTTAGAACTTGGGAACTTCTGATCGCTAAAAACCGATGGAATGGAATTTTATGAGTCAAGGTATACAAACAGATCAAGGGAATATATTTTAACCAACTTGACAAACTTTGTTTTATACATTAAAATACTAGTTTTAATTTTAATTTTTTATTATATTTTTAAAATTTTTCACTTTGGTCGGAAAAAGAACAAAGGATTGTCAAAGTTTGTTAAAATTTTCTTGGTTAAAATATCATTCACCCAAACAAATAAAGTGAGATAAAATCATTCTTACATTGAGATACTTAAAATATATGCCTTGTGCGTAAATAAATAGGTAATTATTATTTTTTCCTTATTTTTATACGTTAAGTACTCGTCCCCTAAATTAACCTATAATTATAATAGGGAACATTTATGATGCGTTTAGATTCTACAATTTAAGAGATTACTTTATTTATTAGAAAAAATTGAAATTTTTTAATAGAAAATTATATGTTTAAATGAAAAAATTAAAAAAATATTGAAATTGAAAAATTATAAATATTTCAAATAACTACAATATTAAAATTTTAAATTCATTAAAAAAAATTGAAATTCTCCAAGTTGAAGATTTATTCATTGGTTAGGATAAAAAAAGTCTTCAGGTCCAGAAGATTGAGTTAGCCCATACTCATTTGAAGATTGAGTTGTGTCGAAGATCGAACTAAACCGAGTCGACCTGGCCTGACTCGAAAGTTGAACCATGTCGGCCTGACTCAAAGGTTGAGCCGGGTTGGCCTGAACCAAAGGTCGAGATGAGTCGGTTTGGCTTGAAGGTTAAGTCAAGTCACCCTGACCCAAAGGTCGAGTCGAGTCGGCTCGGACCGAATCTCAAGCTGAGTCGGACTGGGCTAAATCTCGAGTTGAGTCGGACTGGGCTAAATCTCGAGTTGAGTCGGGTCAGGTCGAGCCGGGTTGGCCTGACCCAAAGGTCGAGCCGAGTCAGCCTAACTTGAAGGTCCGAACCGAATCTTGAGCTAAGTCGGGCCAAGCCGAATCTCAAGCTGAGTCGGGCCAGGTCAAATCTCATGCCGAGCTAAGGATCGAGACTTATAGGTCAGGGTTGAAAGTCAAGACGACTCAGACCGAAGGCACAGACCGGTCGGAGCGGTCCAAGCCGTGTCGGGCCAATGACCAAAACAATCAAGCTAAAGGTCAAGACTTGTCGTGTCGGGTTGAAAGTCGAGCCGGGTAGGGCCAGGCTAAAGGTTAATCGGGCCAATCCAAACCAAAGATTGAATTGAGCTGGCCCAAGTCGTAGGTCAAGTTGGGACGACTTGACTAGAGGTCGAGCCGGGTCGACCTAGGCAAAAGTTAAAGTTGGATCGAGGCTGACTTAAGGTTGAAATGGGTCTGCTCAAGCCAAAAATCGAGTTTGACTAGTACGGGCCGAAGGTCGGAATTGCTCGGGCTGGGTTGAAGGTCGAATTGAATCACTAAAATTAAAAATCAAGCTAAGTTAAGTTAGAGTCAGAAGTAGAGTTGAATTCGCCGTAAAATAGAAATTAAATTATTTCATTCAAATAAAAAAATAAAATTTAATATTTGAGTGAGTTCATAAAAACTAATTATTTTAAAAAAAATTAATTACAAGTAATTAAATTAGTATGAATTTTAACTTCTTTGTTAAAATGTCTTACCCAGACACAAATCACAAGATTAAAGTATATACCATTATATTTTTAAAATTTTAAAGTTTTGGCGTGTACAGTTGTCCAAAATACTCTAGTTCCCAAAACTGAATACTACAGTGAAAAATATGTTTTGATAATAAGAGAAAGAAGAACAATAGCTTTATTGTTTTAGATATCGAGCTTCCCAAGTCGATTTTGATGATTGTGGTCATAAATGCAGAATCTAGAGATTGGAAAGATCCTACAAATTGCAGTCACGTGATGAAAACCAAAAGTCATGAATAAGTAACAATTGTTATTAAACAACACGTCAATTCTGGTACACTTCTAAAACTTTTATACTTCCGATAATATAGAAGAAATTGATTTAACATTTTACTTTCATCAACCAAAACTACTAAAAAAGTAGTGACTTTAGCAATTCCTTTTGATAATTAACTTCAATTAGCATACCAAAAGACATTTAATCATTCTGTTTTCTTGTATTTCCACCCAACAAAGCACCCCTTTTCTTAGGTCCATTCATATTCTTGTCATTCAATTTGTACAACATAATGAGAAAGGAATTGGGAAAGTCTGTAAAATTCATTTTATTTTGTTTTCTATTAAATGATTATGCATCACTACTTTTTGTCTGCAAGAGAATTTTAAGGTGCGTGCTTCATTTGTTATATATATTTTTTAATTATTTGAGATTTTTATACCAGTTTCATTTCAGGGCACATTTATGAGAGAAGCCAAACGACGACGTACACCCGAAGTAATGCCTCATAACATTTATTTTCCAAGAACATAGTGTGAGGCCTCAATTCGTAGGAAAGCCAGTCTTGTTTTGTTTCAGAAAAAAACGTTTTTTATTTTTGTAAATAGCAAGAAAAAAGAAACTGTTTATTTCATGAGAATATTTTCAAAAGAATTTGATTTTTATGCACTCTAGGTATTGTCTATTTATATATAAGTTCTTTAAATGTTTTATTTATTTATATTCATTTATAAACATCTTTTTAAATATATTTATTTTAAAAACTAATTTATCTTATTTTTTTATTAGTCTAATTAATTAAATATTATATAATTAATTTTAATTTCTTCTAAATTTTTATTTTTAATTAATTAAAAATCAAGGAAATAAAAAAAAAACATACAAACCAGTTTTCTAAGAACTAACTTAAAACTGTAGTATTTCAGTCAATATAAAATACAGTACTGAAGAAATAAAATTGAAAATAGTGTGAGTGTGGTAAAAATTCTCATAATTGTAGCACACTGAAATTCAAGAATAAATACACCATTGTTTATGTTATATATGTTTATAAGCAAACTCATTTGAAGGAGCTTTTCCCATCCCTTTCCATTTGCTTCTCTCTGATCTCTTTCCCTTCACATTCCACCAAAATTATCAAACACTGCACAAAGTTAGCCTCTCTAACTCTGCCTCATGGAACGACTTGAGGCTTTGTCCCAACTTCATTCTTACTTTGGAAAGTAAGAACTGCAACTTACATTTATATACACTACGCTTTTAATCTCTTTTTTTTTTTGTTTTACTTCAGTGTAATGTGTTGCATGATCATGAGAGTCTTCAAGTTTTTTTCATTCACTGTTTATTTGTGTTTTGGTTCAAAATGGAAGGAAGCTGATTGTGTTGTTTCTGCATTTGTTTTACGTAGAGTTGAGAAGAAAGTGACAAGTGCGGAACCCAAGAAGACTATCATCTGTTCTTCAACAGAAGAAGATGATGATAAGTACAGCCTTTTACACACTATTTTCTCTTGGAAACTTAAGGATGCTCTGAATGAAGATCTTTACAAAAACAAGGTTCTTTTTACCTCTTATTCAAAGGAAAAATCTTTGCCCAAATCTCACATTCTTATGTAACCTTTTCCATTTCTGTTCAAGCTTTTGTTGTTGCTTTTTCATATTGAATTTCTTGGATTTGGTTTACGTAGTATTTTTCGTGCCAGGCTACTTATTGGTACTCACCTTTATCACTCATTGAAAAAAAATACTCATGCGTTATTAAACTGAGTATTTCAAAAAAAGTATATTTTAACTAGTGTTACTAATGTTGAATACTGTGGAAATTAAACCATTTTCTCGCAGGTACAAAAAATACCAGAGACATTTGAGTCAGTATCTAGTTACTTGAACTCCTTCATCGTTCCATTGATCGAGGAAACACACTCTGATCTTTGTTCAAGCTTGAAGGGTGTGCCTCGTGCTCGTTTCTGTGAAATCAAAAGTTTCCAGAGGGCCAGGTTCTTTAGACCTGACAAGGAGCTGTTCTATCAGATAACGTTGAAAAATATATCTGATGAAGTAGAAGATGAGGAGGAAGAAAACGGTGGAAAATATATTCCTGAGTCAGGAGATATATTTGCTTTAACAGATGTTAAACCTAGAAGAGTCGATGACCTGAATAGACCAAGGAGATTCTACCATATTGCTTATGTGTGTTCGCAAAATGAAGAAATACTAATACTGTCATCCAAGATAATGGAAATGGATATTCTAAATGACCTTAGCAGCAACAAACTATATGCTGTATTTCTGTTCAACCTGACCACAAATAATCGTGTTTGGAAATCCCTACACTCAGTGCCGGAGGATTACGACTTGGACATCATTAAACAGGTGTTGCAGCCAGAAGTAAACGTAAGATTCACTATATCACCTTCAGTTGTAAAAAATAAAACTTTAACCTAATCTGTCTAAAGTTAAACGCTAAAACTTACAATTTTAGTGATCATGTGTGCAGATAAATCGTTACTGTTTAACTTCAATACAATCTCAATCCTTCAAACGTTTAGTTTCTGAATGCCTAATTTATACTTTTCAGAGTGGAGAAACATGCGAAAATTGCCAGTCTGAAGAAAACAAAACGCTTCATGGTATAACTACACGTTGTCTTCTACAGAATCAGAATCTAAATGAATCCCAGGAGGAAGCTGTATCAAGCTGTGTTGGTATGATAAAATGTGCCCACAGTGAAATCAAACTAATATGGGGCCCTCCCGGGACTGGAAAAACAAAGACTCTTGCTTGCTTGTTGTTTTGTCTACTCAAGTTGAAACACAGATCGTTGGCTTGTGCTCCAACTAACACTGCTATTTTGCAAGTTGCTGCTCGTTTGCATGGGTTATTTCAAGGTTCGGCTGAGTATGAAACTTATGGTTTAGGTGACATAGTTCTTATGGGCAATAAATCGAGGATGAAATTAGATTCTTGTCCGAACCTTAAGGATGTGTTTCTTGATCATCGTGTGAAAAATCTTGGGGAGTGCTTTTCTTCATTGTCGGGTTGGCAGCCTAGTGTGGAATCAATGATTAATTTACTTGTAGATCCTGAGAAAGAATACTCCTCATATAAGAAAGAAAAGGGTGCCATGTCGTTGGAAGAATTTGTCACGTTGAAAGATATTGGTCTAGCTTCTGCGTTTCGTTCATGCAAGCAAAGAATGAAGATTAGTGGCACAATGACTTTTGCGGAGTATGTAATGCAGAACCGGATGGACGTTTTCGAACGATTTCATACGGAACAAGGGATGATAAGTGTTTTAACCATGAAGCAATTTATAAAGCAAACTTTTGCGGATTTAACAAAGAAGCTCAAGTTCTGTATGCAAACTTTGTATACACACTTGCCAACATCATTCATTTCAACAGAACAGGTGAAGAATATGATTGAAGTTATGGATTTGTTAGATTCTGTTGAAGCAAGATTGAAGGTATCTCTTAATAGTTATCAAGAAAGTAACATCGGTCCTGTTTGCTTTGGATCATCAGGCATAAAGTGCCGTAAATTACTTAGATTGATTTTCGAATCAGTATCCCTTCCTGATATTCCAGAGATAGGTGGAATAGAAAAGTTTTGCTTAATGAATGCATGCACAATTTTATGTACTGCTTCAGGCTCTATTAAACTGTATACAGAAGGGATGAACCCAATAAAATTTTTAGTGATTGATGAAGCAGCTCAGCTTAAAGAATGCGAATCTGCCATTCCGTTAAGGCTTCCAGGCCTAAACCATTGCATTCTAATCGGTGATGAGAAACAACTTCCTGCATTGGTCAAAAGCAAGGTAATTATAGTTTGATTTATGCTATTTTTTTATCATGACTAAAAAAATGGAGTTTGATATCTATTATATGAAACATCATTGTGTTTTTAGATTGCTGAAAAGGCTGACTTTGGAAGGAGTTTGTTCGAGAGGCTTGTACGTTTGGGATACAAGAAACATATGCTAGCTGTTCAGTATAGAATGCACCCATCTATTAGCTTGTTTCCATGCAAAGAGTTCTACGATGGGTTAATTTCTGATGGCTCCAATGTTGTCCAAAGTAGTTACAGTAAGAGTTTCATTGAGGGAGTGATGTATGGATCTTTTTCTTTTATTAACGTATCAAAGGGTAAAGAGCATTTCGGTCGTGGAGGATTTAGTTCAAAGAACATGGTGGAAGCTGCAGCAATTTCTGAGATTATTGGAAGCCTCCAAGAAGGTTTAATTTTCAGACTGCTTTCTATAAAGATATCTCTATATTTATAGTTTTGAATGCGCTATTTTGATTCATCTTAATTGTATTCTCTTTTTTTTGGCAGCGTTTATGAAGTCAAAAAAAAGGGTTAGCATTGGAGTCATATCTCCATACAATGCACAAGTGTATGAGATTCAGGAAAAAATCAAACAGTACTGTTCCACTTCTCATCCTGGTTTCTCTGTCAGCGTTCGTTCTGTGGATGGTTTTCAAGGAGGCGAAGAAGATATCATAATAATTTCAACTGTGAGATCCAATGGGAGTGGAAAAGTGGGTTTTCTTACCAATGCACAAAGAGCAAATGTTGCTTTGACTAGGGCTAGGTATGGTACTCGAACATTCCGCTCAAACTTACTTTTTTTCCATGTTACGATAAATTAATGAGTGTTTTCAATGCAGATATTGCCTTTGGGTAATAGGAAATGCATCTACTTTAGTGAGCAGTGACTGTGTATGGAAAAAACTTGTTCTTGATGCAAAGAAAAGAGATTGTTATTATAATGCTGATGATGACAAGAGATTGGCTCAAGCTATTGACATGGCTGCATTTGAGCTTGATCTGCTAGAAGAATCTGATTCACGGTTTAAGAAACTGAGTCTAGGTGATAAATTGCCAACCAAATTCTCCAAGTGAGTCTCTATATCTTCATAATTTCACGTATTCATAAAGCTTTTTTCTTCTGTATTTAATATGCTGCATCTTTTATGAGTTTGGTTCTTGGTTTCAGTGTTAGTTTACACTTGGTATTTGCTTCGCTTTCTTATTTTCTTTACGTGATAGGCCCCGAAAATCAAGGAGGTGAAGTGTGAAGTGTGAAGTTTCGAGTTTTTTGGCGTTGCTACTCGTTCTTTCAGAAAGACAAGATGTTGAATTGTACACCATTGACAATATAATTGTCAATTTTTGAATTTCTGCTATATATCTTTCAGACATCTTGTTTTAAATTAAGTTAGCAATTTACTTAGTAACTGTTATAATTACTTGGTAACTTTCTTTTGACGCTGCATAGCATTTATTATATAGTCTTCTGCTCATATTCCTCAAAATCCTTGATAACTTTAGATAGAGAAGATGGTAAAACATAAGCAATTTTTTTAATATTTTCATCATTCCCAAGCGTTGTTGTAAGCCTATAAATACAAGCATATGTTTGCCGTTGGAGTTAAATAAGAGAATTTAATAACATTTCTTCCGATAACAAAAGTGCTACACTACATCTACATTTTCCTCTATTCTTAACTAGTGTCATATGAAAAAGTTAAATTTGTAATTTCTATTCTTAACTAGTGTCATGTGAAAAAAATTTAAGAGAATCCTAATTTCTATTCTTAATAAATGTAATGTAATTATTATTACGATTGAATTAATATCAATCTATCCTATAATATGATTTCTTATAAGCATAAATATTGAAAAGTATAATGAAAAGTTTGTGAGTTTTTTAATCAAAAGGTTAAATTATGATTTTGGAGTAAACAAAATGGTGAAAAGAAGAATAGAGAAATTTTGGAAGATAACAGAACTTTTTATGCAATTCTTTAAAAGGAAGAGATAATCTTAATTTAATCATCTTAAGAAGTGTTGGAGAATAAGGTGAAAGAAGTTAAATAGCTTATGAAAGTGTGTATCCAAGGTGGATCCAACTCAACGCACCAAAGGAAAAAAAAAAGAAGAAGAAGAAGGAAGAATAAGTTGAAAAAAAAAATGGATCGAGGAAAGAAAATGACAAACAACGATTTATGATAAATCCTAAAGGATAAATATAATTGAGGAGGATTCATCACTTCAAAAAAACTTTCCAACAATCACATCCTCAAGACATCTCACAAAATATATAATCTCCAAAAGTGATTTTACAATAATGATTTGACTCCATTTTATAGACGACCACCGCAACCAAGGATCATGAAAAGTCACCAACAATGTCTTTTGAAAAAAAAAATCTAAGACTAACTAAATTAATGATTATACTTTGAGTATTATGTTTAACACTTTAGTTAATTTCAAATCAGGATCAGCACATGGATGATTTCTTGAATTTAGGAGAGACAAATGGGTAGTTGCTTAAATTTTTATAAAGTTCATTGAGGTTTTGCTAAAAAAAGTAAATGTGACACCTAAAAACAAGAAAGAATAATGTGAAGTTACAACAATCACATACATTTGAACATGACATGTGTTACTTAGAAACTCTATGTACCTTCTCACATGTCTCATTCATCCACGATATGTTTACATGTTTCTCTTAGAATCGTATTTTGATTTCTTCTTCCTTGTTTGTTTCTTGTTGTGCTTCTTGTATTTACTCCCCCTTCCTTTTCTGCTACATCTTAAACAACTTCTTCCTTGTCCTTATTTGTATCAATTATATAAATTTTTTAGTCTAATTAAGACAAATATCCTCGATGTGGCATATACAAGATGTCAAGTCACTTAGATAAAGGTTATTGGTATCGTGGAAAATCACAATGTTACTACTGTAAGAAATTTGAACATGTGAAGAAGGATTCTTGTAAAAAGATAAAGCATCAAGCAAAGTTCATCTAGAACAAAATCATGAGCAACAACTTTATTATGTTACCTTATATTCTAGTGAATAAAAAGTGGAAGTTGGCTCTTGGGTAGAGAATGCAATAATCAAATGGCCAAAGACAAAATTATCTTTAGTGATAACGATAACTATGTAAAATTTAAAAGTTTTACTGGTAAATTATACTCTAGTGAAGTCATTGTGACGTAGACAAAAAAAGATATGAGACTCATCAAAGACATCTTATTGTTATTCTTAAAGAGAATCTTTTTATCATTAGTCAAATGATAGAGAAAGATTGTTGGTATGTGCCTAATTTACTTATTTTTATATATGTTTTTTGACACTTAAAATGCATAAATTTGATATGATCTTGAGTAAATTTAACCTATTTAGTTTAAAATTACAATATGAGGTATTGAGAAACAGAAAAATAGGAAATTGTTTTTTTTTTTCATTTGCAACAATTTTTTGGTGAATTGAAGTATGATGCAGCTAAGCCCCAAATTTGATTTTGAACACCAAAAGGTGGTTAAGCAAGAATTCAAATACGACCTTTGTAACTGAGTAAAGATATTGGTGTTGAGCCACAAGAGAAAACTTTCACAGCAAGAAAACACCAAGCATTAGAATAGGGAGGTGAGCCTTGAAGAAAACCCTTTATGGGAGGAAATCTCTAGTGCTGAAGAACAAAAGCCCAAGCCAAGAGAAAACCCTCCAAGAAAGGAAACTTCTAAAGTTAATCACCATAATTGGAGCTAGAGTTGTGCTCTATTTTCTATAAAATCATAATCATGTTTTTGTTTTTCATATAATGATTATAGGTTCTCTAGAACTACTTTTAGATACTTATTGTAATATTATTTGAGAGAGACATGGGAAAGGGGAGAAACTTCAAATGCTTGTAATAATATCCATTGTCATGAGTAGCTAGACTCTCACATTTTGGGTTGAATGTAGACTTTTCTAATTCTCTGTACTGGTATTAATATTATATGTATTCAAGTGTTTTATTCAATGTTAGTGATTTGATTTGCGTTAATTATTTGTTATGAACTGACCACTCATCTTACTTCATCAACTTGGATTGATTTGGGAAACCGATATAAGTTAAGATCCAATTAGATCATCTAATGTTGTTGGATGTTAGGAATAGATCCAACTATTTTAGTTGAACATAGAGTCATGTTCTTAAATCAACGACTCACTCAATCAAGAATTGAGAAATGACATTAAATTTGATATCCTTAGATTCTTTAGTCAATGAACTGATTTAAAATTAACTCAATACTTTCAGGAACACTGAGTAATGAACTTGTCATATAGCAAATAAGTAACAGTACAATAGAGGAAGATTAGTGAGGTTTAATCCCAACGCTCCTATATCAATATCATTTACATTAATTATTAACGAGTTATATTTTAATCTAGTAATCCAAATTATTGTTTCATTGCAAATTCAAATAGATTATAGATCACTATTTCATATGAACAATTTTTTGTGAATATAACCTTGTTGATGCTACAATTGAATCCAACGCACTTGCTAAAAATTAAACTAACATTTGGAATCGAATAACTATGCTATTTACTTCAAATGAAATGCATGCGTGGAGAAGAGGGATAGAAGTATACATATTAGATTTAATTATACTACTAATATTGTCATGAAAGTCCTAATTGATTATTCATGACATTACCATTAAAGATTTTGTCACTTCAACACCAAGTTTTGAAGTTGCTATAAGAGAAAAACATGATAAAAGGCCTACTAGACCTAAAGGAAAATGATGAAGCTTGGGATGTCTTCTCACAAAACAACACAAATTCCCTTTCAACAAACAAATCTTGTTAGCATTAAAAATAACGAGAAACAACTCCCTTGTTCTAGCACAACAAAATCAAGAAGAAGTTCAAGAAGTGGCAAATAGTTTAAGTATGCTTCATTCACCTACACAATAATAAGATTCTTCATTAGAGTATACTCTTAGATAGGTAAGATTCTTAAAGGATATACATGAAAAATTAATAAGTCAATGTTTGAGTCTATGTGTTTTAAAACCTATAAAAATGAAATAAAATGTGTATTAAGGTAATGGAGGAAGAACCTAAATTGATTAAAACAACAATACTTAGGAACTATAATAGATTGTCCGCATGGAAAATATGTCTTTGGACTTAATTGAGTTTATAAAAAATGTTCAATCGTGATGACATTATATAAAATAGCAAGATAAGGTTTTCAATAAGGGATACTTGCAACAACTTGGAACTGACTAAAACATTTGCTTCAATTGCTTGCATAAATATAATTATAGGTTTAATAATTCTCTTACACTAGTGCAAAACAATGATTTTAGAACAACATAGTAGATCGATTGTACAAGAATCAATCTAATAAAAGACGCGGTGGCAATTTTGTAAAGATTGTGAAGTATATTAGATTGGTTATGAGGGGAATCGATCTAATATAGGAATATTAGATTGTTATGAAGTGAACCGATCTAATATGCCGTTTTTTCAAAAATAAATATCAGGATGTATATTAGATCGGTTATGTAGAAAACCGATATAATATTATATCTTTTGTAAAGCACGAAACCATTTCTTCTTCTTCTGTCTCACACCTCCAACGGCGGAACTTGGACAAAAACTTTAGGGACGCCAAATTAAATTTGTTAGATCTATTTTTTTTTTAATTAGAAAAAAAAGTTTTATTTTTTCTTTTCATTTTCTCTACTTAAAACAAGCACACATTATAGTAGAATTCAAAAAAAATATCACTATCCTTCGTTATGATATCATACCAAATCATGAGTTTAGTTAATGTCGATGTATTTTTTTTTCATCTTTATCACAAACCTTTCTCTCTCCAAAAAAGAATCAATTCTTTTACTCTTTATCATAATCTTTCTAATATAAATTTATCACTTTCCACCTATATATAGAAAAAGATAAAATTTATATTCACAAATCACAATTATCACAATGCAAAACATAACAAAACCCATACAAATTTAATTAAATAAGCAATACTGTATAAATTCAAAACTTTTAAAAAATTTACCATAGGCGGCAGAAAACATAAAATTCCTAAATTTCATAATTAAGGGTTATAATAATTTTGGGAAAAATTATAATTAAGGTTCATACAAATTTCATAAAAAAAAATCCTAAAATCATAATTAGGGTTTATACTAATTTGGGATAAACTTAATTTGGAAGAAACATCCTAAAAAGAATAATAAATTTAACATATATAAATTATAATAAGATACTAACCTTGATATGTGAGAGATCA
>Ga0209589_1010658_pt1 | contig 13314 bp, 13 predicted proteins | sample CowpeawhiteBW_FD_187525 | JGI IMG/M metagenome (GOLD analysis project Ga0209589, IMG submission 187525) | Root nodule microbial communities of legume samples collected from California USA - Cow pea white BW (SPAdes) (version 2) | ecosystem: Host-associated > Plants > Roots > Nodule | place: USA...
ATATAATTATTAATTACGCCAATATTATATGCAACAATATTGTTAATGTGGTTTATCCATAGTTCAATTTTTGTTGTTATTTTCTTTATTGAATTTCCTCTTTTGATGATGAATTATTGTGTAATTAATTATAAATGTTTATTCTGTTATCCACAATGATCTTATTCACTACTAATGATAATAATTATGAACTATAATGATTTTTTTTTTGCAAATTTTTCAATTACTTTCCTACTATTGTATAAAAGTAATTTTAAAAGTAATAGTTTGTACATTTTAAAAGTAATTTTTCAATACATATTGTATCAATATATATTTATAACAAAAAAGGTAGTATGAAGTTTTTAAAAGAGTAACGTATAATAATAAAATGTATAATATTACGTTTTACAAAAATAAATTAAAAATAGTATTTATAATCAAGATTTTATAATATTTTTAACTAGCGGATGGATGGCGTAGATAATGATTTGGACTGGTGATATGAATATCTAAATCATATGATTACGACAATCAGAGATGTTGGACATTTATCAAAGAATTGTTGGTGTCTACTTACTTAAAAATTGGAGATGTTTTTCTATTAGTTCTTTGCCTATAAATTACTTTAAAATATGTCACTTCAAAAGTTGTAATTAATTTTTGTTAACATGTACAATTATTATGTTTCTTATTATTAATTTGTATAGGTAGGGAACGATATCTAAGTATATAACATTTATTTTTGGATTATTTAATAACAACATTCAAAGTATATGTAACCAATTAGTTTATTTGGTTCTTGCCATTGTAATTTCTTATGCTGTTACACTTAAAAATAGAAATATAACGCTGTTACGTTAAAGATATTATGTTATATATTCACAACGAATATGTAAATATTATTACAAACCAATATATGACGTTATTATGTAATGGAGGTGCATAAATGAATTATCGTGGTGTAGTTAGTTAAAGTAAGGATGAGTTGGTCGATTGATTGGTTTTGTTTTAAATACAGTGTGGTATATGTTGACTAATGGTACAAAACAATGGTAAAGGTTGAAAGATTCTAAAGTACTTGATTCACGCGTTCATGTCATTCAACTTCCTAAGCTTGTAAGAACAATAGCAAAAATGGCACCAGAGAAGAAAGTATGAATCCTTCTTGGTAAGTATTATACCACTACTGTGATTTGCCTATGATTTTCGTGTAAATAAAATATTTGTAAATCTATGTGAAAATATACATGAATAAGATACTTACCTAGTATGTCGGTCGTTACTCGATTTAGCACATTAAATGTATGACAAATTGTTTCTGTGGTCTTTAATTTGTCATTGTATTCAGGATTTCTTAATCTGGTAGTTCACACTGTGGAGATTTATATCTCATTGCTGGACATTAACATTCTGATCTCCAACGTTTATCATGGGTATACTTGTCAAAGGTCATTCAACTGCTTCGATGCGTCTCCAAATAAAGTAAGTGACTCTCTTGCACTTATATATTTAGTTCTGTTTTCAAAATTTTATGCTACGTTCATGTTGGTAAACACTATTGGACAAAATATTTTGAAATTGATAACAAAAATGTAATTGTAATCATAAGTTATACATTTTGGAACACTTCTTTGTAAACAACATTTGTTGTTTTGCTGGAAGGTTTGTTCTCATTGTCATGGATTAATATCTTTAATCTAGATTTACTTTGAACTCTAGAAACTGCAACGTAGAGCTGACCATGGCTAAATACGGGTGTCGACAAATACAATACGACAAAACCTAGTGACTGTCCTTGAGATTTGTTTATTGTCATTGCATATGACAACATGATGGAAAATTGCTTTCTAATTAGCTTAAATGGCCATGGGGATTGGGAGGGCGACATTGACATTCGAGGAATATAAATTTCTTGTCCATCTTCATTACATGTTATCATCTTAGCACCTATGACATGGTTTGCAAGTCTGGTCACGATTAATCTGCTTCCATTGCATAATCCTTCGGCTTGGTCCAAGTTCTTCAAAAGCATTATTGGTACTCCAATCTTTAGTTTGATTCTATGGTTAGGAAGTCCAGACATAGTAAGTGAATTTAGGAACTCAAATGTGATAGTGTTGTAAGAATCACTTGAAGTAGATTCATCCACTAAATCAGAACTAAGATACTATTTTTCTTCTCCTGTATAGAATTATTATATATATTAATAAGAATATTATTAATACGAATTATATCAACTTCAACTATATTAAATTCATGATCTCCAGTGACATACCTGGAATTAGCGATAACATGTATTGATTGATTTGATTGACTGTCTCAATTCTACTTTCTAATATTGCTCTGCACTGCAAAAATGACTCTTAAGTGTACTTCTGTATTAAATCTGGATATGTTGTATACACAATTGCTTCTATTGGATCATTGAACTTTGAAATGAGAAATTTTTTAGGTGTTTCAACTTCTACTAAATCGTCATTTGGTTCTTCTAACTTACCATCACCAATTTTAACAATCCAATATGAGAATTCTTGAATCTCACATGCAGTATTGCTTTGTAAACCTTGTTGTAGCAAACACATATTTTTTTTGTCAATGTTAGAACTTCACAATGATCCCATAGATAAAATGCATTAATTTTGGAATTTACAAATATCAGATCTGGTACCTCCAGGTATAACAGAAAGGATTTGCCTAAAGTCACTTCTGAATACTATCACTTTTCCTCCAAAAACTGAATTCTCTTTTGTCATACCACTCATTATGTCATTCAGAGTTCTATCTAACGCTTCAAAACAAAATTTGTGTGCCATTGGAGCTTCATCCCAAATAATAAGTTTAACTTTCTTTAACAACTCTGAAGCTTCAGATCCTTGTTCAATGTTGCAAACTGAATTATGTAGTGTTGGTACTAGTATCTTAACTTTAGAATGTGTTGTTCTTCCTCCTGGTAGTAATAGAGAAACTATTCCACTTGAACCAATAGTTAGTACAATTTTACCTTCACAACGAAATGTTGTTGACAGTGTTTTCCACATGAACGTTTTTCCAGTTTCACCATATCCATACAAAAAGAATACAGCTCCTTGTTTATTAACAACGATCTGACTAATCTTTTCAAAATTTTTCTTTTGTTCACCTGAAAGGAATTGTTATTGACAGTTGTTAAATAATATATTTTTGGTTTAAAATGCTACAATAACAAAGAATAAGAATGCTTAACTTGTCATTGATCTTAAATTGGATTGGAACAAATCTTGTTGCTCAGCAATGTTATAATTCAGTTTTGCATATACCAACCTGTTTCCAATATTTTGTAAAACAAAACCATTTGGGAATAACATGGTTGGGAAGAATTTTAAACTGCTTCTATTTGCCTCTAGCAATTTTTCTATCTCCACCAAAGTCAGGTTTTGGAGCATTTATGTTCCAATGGTTAAATCTGCATTTATGTTCCAATGGTTAAATCTGCATTTATGTAAGATGTTGCACCTTTTACATGGTTTAGCATTCTTCTAAGATAAAACACTTCACCAGTACTTGGAGATACCTAAATAAGACTTCCAATAGTATTTGCCGTTTTCCTTGGTTTTCAACATCTATCTTTTTTTACATAAACAAACTTCGAAACAAATTCAACACATGTTAGTTTTTTGGCTTTTGCATATTTCTTATTACATTGCATCCAACCTGTAAACACTGATTCTGAAACTATTGCTTTCCCACGATATCATTCATTTCATCATCATCCTTAAAGTATACTACTTGTTCTCCCGGAAGATGGAAAAATAACCTTTCTACTGTTGGATTTCGTCCATGAATGGGAAACGAAAATATTCTCCAACATGCCTCGCATGGAGATACATATATGCAGTCCAGATATTGTTTGATTTCATCTACTGGTTGTTTGTTCAAATATGCTTCATTCTGTTATGGAACTATGACAACTGTTATTTTGCCGTAACCCTTGTTGATATATTTGAATAAGTACTTGATCAAAGTATTGCGATTACACCATTCAACATTTATAGGTGCTTGGTACTTTAGAAGCAGTTCAGGGTTGTAAGGAACCACATAACGGTTATCAAGGCAAACACTATTTTTTGTCACAATTAATGAATCGTTTCTTCTACTATAATGTGGATATCCATCTTCGGATACACTGGTGGTATTTTGAATTTTTTTTGGATATAGTCGTGAGCATTTTCCATTTTTCATGCAAGACAATGATCTGTTTATAGTTCCATATGGACCATGTATCATGTGATCTTGAACACATTGATGTAATTCTGGACAATTTATTGGACAAGAGATTTCAGTAGAAATGACTTTGTCAATATCATCAAGAGTTGGGTATTTGCTACTCAGATGCAAAAAGATGAGCAAATGTGCATGAGGTAGACCACGCTTCTGAAATTCTATATTATACATGACTACAAAATAGACACAAAACAATTAGTATATTAGAATTAAATCATTATGGATATAAAGGGATGACTTACATGCAATAGTTCTGCCCAATAAATGATTTTTTGTTAGATCTGTGAGATGTTGTTCAAACTTAAATTTGAAGACCCTTGAAACTATATCCAGACGATCTGTTGATCATAACTTTAACTTTGTCAATGCTCTAGTAATTTCTGGCCATTTAGGATTGCATGTGAATGCTATAAAAAGATATGGAAATCCCATATAAACAAATTGCCATCCCATCAAAATACAGTTGATTGATAAATCTTCTGCTACCTTGTTGTGATCCTTGGCTTTGTGAAGTACCGGAAGCTTGACATATGTTATTATATTTATCAACCCTTAACTTAGATTGATTATATTTAATGAATGACAATCTTTCGGATTCCATCATTGTATATCCATCCACAATGAATTGTTGAAAAATTCGTCTATATGTAAGCAAAGTTAATGCTTCTGGGTATCTTGTTTGTAACTTGAAACAAAACCACTCCCTAATTGTCAGTGTATTCCTTTTGTGGTTGAATCCTGGTCTATCACGATGATTCACATCATGTCTATAACCATCTTCCCCATATGGAAATAGTAAAGGATATTGAAAGCCTAGATAGCTTGTGTGCAATTCATTTATTCTTTGTAATTTGCCGGATTGCTTTTCCATTATGATGTCTCTACCTGAAGTAGTGTCAACATGACCAACAATAAGGGCTACAACATCTGAAACATTAGGAACATTGTATATCCTTCCATCTTTTGTCTTGTCTACAATAAGTCTCAATTTCAAGTCATCAAATGGTTGGTTTCTATATTTGTCCTTTGCCATTCTAAATGTATTAGCATGAACATTGAAATCACCCAGCATCCTCTTTAATTTGCTCACAATTTCCAAATCAATATTATCTTGATTTCTGGAAAGTGTAAGAGGTTAAATAAATACTTGTTCAATTTCATTTACATTCAATAGAAGAAACATTCATGTACCTTAAAGACTCCATTCTATTTTGAACTTCATTTTCGGTGTCGTAAATATATAGTTGGGAAAACTTTGGAAGCCCACTGGGTATTAGTAAAAGGCTCCCTATTTTATGACAAGATTGACCTTGGATTCGTAAAATAGGGGGTCCTTTTCCATTGTTAAAAGTTCTGTCAACTTTTGCTCCAAGTGATGTAAAGGCAAACATCATATATTATGTTCTAATATGATTTTGATAGTTTTTGCTTTCTTTTGATTCATTGTCAAATAACAGACGTTGCAAAACAATTAGTGGCTCTTTTACAATTGGTAGTTGAACTTTACCATTACCGCAACACAAATGGAAAGTCGGACTCACAAATCTTCTGGTCTTCTTAATCTTTTCCTCGTACCACATATAGGCCTTGCATTCCCTGCATATGAATACTGGATCTCCAATGCCTACATAGACTGTGTATAATAAAATATATGCTTACTAAATAAAGTACAATATAAAAGTAATAAAAAAATTTAAGTATTAAATAAATTCTTATCTCGGATTAATGGACTGTTCAATTTCGTCATCTTGTGTTATACATTCCTCTTCCATGTCTTCGTTCTGTTGAGGTGGTGAGTCTGAAAACCTTATTGGTTTATCTAAATGATGTTGTAGTTATTTCAACAATCTGTAACTTATACACTACCAATTTAATAAGTACTACCTCTAAGGATATTTTCAATTGGTGGAGTTTGTACTTTGATGTACTGCAACATCTTTTAGTACTATTGTAACATCCTAGCCGGAAATTACTTGTTTAAAATAAAAAGAAATGAAATTAATAATAAACCTCATTTATTATTGAGTCTTCCCGAAAAAGTGGAAATAATTGAAACCTTTTATCTCAACACGCCAAGATTAAAACACAACTACGGCGTTCAATTATTGCAATGATAAAACGTTTATAAAGCCATTACAAAATAGTTCATAAACTTATATAAAAAAGAACTAGTAAAACTCCCATAGTTTTTCCCCACTCTGTCTCTAGGCATCCACACGCTCACCTACATCAACATCTGCTCCTATGTAACAAGTTACATGATCATCACCCAACACACACAGATAGGGTGGGCTCAATTATAAACAATTAAGTACAACATGACATAAATTAAGCATCTCAAAAATAATAACCCGTGTTAGCATCCCCCATTCCTCAATTCCTCAACTTCCAAACCTTATGTTAGACGCCTTTTGAATCTACACACTTTGGTGAGTACATTGATCGACCTCCGACTACAGGCCACCACCTAATAGTCCACACGCGGGAATAAATTTCCATGGCCTAAATCCGTGACACTAAGTGGAGTTCCCCAAAATGAACCGAAGTTTGTAGTCGTACCCAGACTACCAAACTCAATCAAGTGCACTAAAGAGGGTAATCATCTGAAACCTCGTCGTACGAGCCACGATCTTGCACACTCCACTGGACTTCCTAAACCACCAGGCTACAACCTCGAGTTGCCACGTGTTACCCAATACAAGTTACACTTATAACTGGGCCCCCAGCCAAAGCATCGCATCCTAACCCTCATCCAAAGCTGTGTATAAACCCTCATCACGAGCCAACTCTGCACCTAAAACTGCCTTGTGCGCCTCTTGCATCGCTAGGCAGAACTTGGTTCCAGACCCCCTGGCGGGCATGTCACACCGCCAGGCGCCAAGCGCCTTCCAGCTCTCCTACCGCACCATTATCGCCTAGCAGAACTAACTCTGCCGCTAGGCGCCACACGCGTACATTGATCATTGCCACTGTTTGGGACTCTATTGTCTGGCGGCTCGCCCCGTGTTGCCAGGTGCCATACCAGTAGCACAATGCTACTAGTTTTTGGCACATATAGCAAGTCCTAAAGGACCCCAATATAACCATACACAAAAATCTTAGTGCAATTATAATGATCCAGTTATAATACTATAACTAAATTATAATCCACACATGTACTCATGCCACCAAAATTATCAAACCACACATACACTTTAAAACCACCCCACCACCATACCTGTCAATGACCAAAGACGCATATAGTCCAGCCCATCACACCTCCAATCCATCTCATACATTCAAGCATAGTTGTAGAACTGAATTGCACCTCACACACTTTAGTTAGCATACTTTCCCTAATAATCACCTATCGTTCTTCAAACAATTGGAAGAATATCACACATCAATTGAAAGTTAAGCCACTTCAATGTTAGCTCAAGTATAGTTTCCAATTAGATACAGGAATCCCTTAAATTAGTCCAGCATACTATTTTTATGCACATGCACTCCCAATCACTCCAAAGTTAGACCTAAACTTTATCCATGTTACACATATGTTTACTTGTCATACTTTCTACATGCAAATTCCGATTTACAAAACAAAACGTCAATCTGGCCTTGTGCTAAGGTGTCGCCTGGCGGTAGATGCTGTGCCACCAGGCGATGCATCCAAACCTGGTTCTGCCTAGATTCCCCCCATCTGTACGCACCCCAAACTTCAACCCAGCCAATCTAGCACACGTTTTATCATGAATTAAAAGTCCAATTATATAGAGAGATCGTTTGTGTTCCATTTTAACATTATTTTCATGCATCATACCTTTAATCATACTCAAATAACACATTTATTCCATTACCCCCTCTTCCTTATAAATCCCAATCCTAACTTCAAGCAATATTCATACATCCAACATAAAAAAATACCTCCAGTCAAATACATACATCGAAATTCATATTCCCACATGTAGAACATCACTGCAATATCATAAAGAATAGAAAAATCCAAAGCAACCAAAAAACTAGACTCCTTAGTTTGCGTCGCCTGGCAGATCATCCTCCGTCGCCAGGCAGCTCATGAAGAAAGCCCAAAAAACTGGGTCTGGTACTTGTGTCGCCTGGCAGGTCGCTCGTGACCACTAGGCGGTTGCTGGAAATTTCCAGAAACCCGAACGGAACTTGAATGCACGAGAAGAATGCAGTCTCAGTTAATTAGGCACAACACGAAACATACAATTAAAGATTAAAACATCAAATAGGAACTCCCCTAACCTGGTATTCGAGCTCCAATTGCCAAAACTTTGAATAGCTTTTTGTACCCTAAGGTCTCCTCTTGATCACCCAAAATTATGCACTTTTCCCTCTCTCTCACCAATGGATGCTTGAAAAACTCTTCCCTCAAGGGCACACGAAATTCAGTAGTGTTTTCTTCTCCTAATTACTCTCTTTCCTCACTTAACTAATCCAATTTAATCACTTTTAATAAAAAACGAAAATCTAATTAAAAGTGTATTCATGGCACTTTAATTTCCATTACTAAGGGTTTCTCTAGCCTTTCCATCTGCTTCTCCAGACGGCTAGGGTTCCTACCCTTTCTCATCCATAACAAAAAATTGATTTTAGCAAACTGAGAGTTATTTTGCTTAACTCAAGGTTTGAACACACAACCATTCAATTTCAAAGCTAGTGCGCAACCCATTCAACCAATTCATGTTTCGTGATATTTTCTATAATTCTAGAAATTTATATCTCCCAACACGCCCAAACGTATCATAAAATAATAATAATTTAAGTAGCACATAAATGACATACATAGGACTTAAACAAGTCCTCACACACAACCAAGTACTCTCAACCATTTGAGCTAGTACTTTTTCACGTCATATAAGTTAACATTAAATGCCATAAAGGCTTCAACTACTCGCATTTATTAAATAATTATTTATTTAATTATTTAAATCCTTGGGTCTTACAACTGCCTGGGATGATGATTGACCTGTTGAACTTTGATGAAACTCTGATGAGAACTCTGTTGCAACTTGAAACTTCTGAAGTAGATTTTGACGATGAAAACTCTCATTAAGGAATCCGCACTTCATTGCATTAGTTTTCCGTTGAGGTGGTTGAACATTATAATTCCCTGTGATATCATTATTTGTTTGAATCTCGCGATTCAAAAAATCCATCTTTGTTATATCAAAGAGTGGTGTACAATTCCTTTTCCTTCGGTGGTCTTCATCAAGTAGGACTCTATGACTCTTTTATGCACATTTCATTTTCTTTTCTTTTAACATCAACTTTCTTTTGAGTCTTGTATTTGCGCAAGCTACATTGGACTCCATGACTGGGTTAGACGTCTTGCCAATTATGAGAAAATATTGTTACTAAAACAAAAACATTGTAGACATTTACATTCCATATCAATCTTTCAAACTAAAACACATTCAAGCTTTACATTGACGAATTAAAAATTTCTCCCAACCAAATTTAGATTCTTTATTACTACCAAATAGTATATAACAATTATATAGAAATAAAAAATAAAATAATACCAAATTGGATGTTCGAAGAAAAACAAAAATATTAAAAATAGTATGTAATCCATTGTTATTGAAGTTGGAATCCATTTGCATGGAGGAAAATTTGTTTATTGTACTTCAAACTTCATTTACTTCATTTCGGGCCTTGGTCTTCCTTTACATTGTCTGATATATACACATTCTTCTAAGTTTAACTCTTTATTTATACTTGAAGCTTTGAAACAAAATATCCTAAATAAGCTTTTCGTTCTGGAAAAATGTAAATTGCACGCCAAATTAATTTTATGTATTTAGTTTATTTGATTTAATCCTTTATTATGGAAATGATTGATTGTATAACATTAGGCAGTTGAACCTCTAAAAGTCATTTTGGAATGTACTTCATTCATCCAAATGTCTACATCCATTAATGAAGGTTTTATTTCTTTAATTTTTTTTTATAATTAAGTTAAATATTAAAATAATGATGGTTAATGTAGAACTTTCCATTCGAGGAGTCTTGAGTTGTTTCACACTTATATATACTCTGATAAATTTTCACTTGTGCAAATTGCGCAAATATCTTTGAGACTTCACCAACTAAATTTTCTGCAATGAAGAATTCTGAGGCCAAACGAAAACGATTCTACAAGACGCTATTCCTTTAAAAATTGGTTCCAGAGTTCAATCAACTTGGTATCCCCAACATTGGTAAGTTATGAACTTATGATTTCATTTTTATTAACACTCGTTGTTAGATTATTGGTAAAGATTCAACCTTTCATCAAGTTTTCAACTTCTAGACCGTAAATAGTTACTTATTTTTGTAACAAAAAAATCGTTGCTTGATATATGTAATAGTTTTGTTGTTTGTAAACATGAAATAAAAAATATGACTTTCATCCATTTTGATACTGTTGTGTAGGAGTTCGTTCAGTTTGATGAAACTTTCTTTCATTATTGGGGACAACAAATGGAGGTGGGCCCAAACTACTTTCGTGATCCGGTAGGAAACTATATTATGGTTGAATTTGAAGAGTGTTTCATGCAAAACTGAAGCTTTCGTATAGCACATCAAATTGAAAATTTTTATAAATTGGATGATCTATATTGGTTAGGGACCCTATATTGTGGACACCGTTACTTTTAGATTTGCATTTTCAGTTTGTCTATGAAAGAAGTAGACTATCCTGCTTCCAAAATGGTTCCTAATCCCTAACAACCCTTGTCTTCTTCGAGGTTTTTCACTTGCTTTAAATCCAAACTATTGCTATCTGAGGTATTATTTTAAGATTCATAATCTCGTCTTTCGATTATTAAATTTAATTTCATTAATTTCAATTTTTAAATTGATGCAGAGATACCTTCGGTTGGATTATGCATTTGTTATTTGTTGGGGACATGAATTGAACTTTGACAAGATTCAACTTATTGATCATTGTCAGAAGAAACATGATATTGGTATCCACAGGTCGCAGAATGAAGACTTGATCCTATATAAAAGGGTCTTCGAGATGGCTCAATACTACACTCTCAAGGAAAACAAAATCATACATATGAATTATGTTGGCCAAAATACGTTTCTATTTAAGCTTTTTTCTTCTCAGGGTATTGAGATTGAATATTCTCCTTAATTGGTCAACATTAGTAATGATGATTTAAGTCTCGGAGGTTATGACCTTGTAGATTTTTACTATTCAATGGCCAAATGATTATCTGCAAATGATGCAAAATCATCTTCACTGGTATCAAATTCTTCAGTTTGGAGGTTATAGTGCAATATATTTTCTTTTGTTCTAATTATTACTACGAATTTGTATTTTTTTCAGTACTTGGAACCGAATTTAGAGCAAAAGCTTTTGTTAAGAAGAGGATGTTAGCATATACGCAGAATATGATCCTAATATTGATTCTAACAATCAATCATAAACAATTTCCCATACTCATAAACATGATGTAAATAGTAAACAAAAGCGTACCTGAATTAGCCATAACGATGATGTTCCCTTCTTTATAGCACTACTGATCTAGTGATCCTCCTCCTATAGAGCACCTTTATTTCCCTTTAGTTTTCTCTCTTAATAGGGATAGAGAGAAAGGAACAAGAACTTGAAAAGTACGTTATGACTCAGTATGCTCTCATAAGGGGACCACGACCATTTATAAACTATTAATTACTTAAGTTTTAGTATTTCTAATTTGGCCCCTCATCAAATTAGAAATTACTTTATGGTCTCTACACAATATTTATTTTCATGACATATGCCTTTAGCCAAACTTTAACTTAATCATATCATTTTATTATTTGGCTTAATAAATAATGGCCCTAACACATTTAATTATGTGTTATATATATGCATGACCCAAAATTACTAACAATCTCCCACTAGTCACAAATTTATATGTCCTTACAATCTTATAAATGTCTTAGACTTTATGAGCTCAAAATTTTCATTATATTAATTGAGCATACTCCAAAAGTCTCATCTATTGATTATATAAGCATGTAGCACCAAACTAGTTTTTCATTGCATCAATCGCAACTAAAACCAACAATGATCACTAATCTTGACACAATCAAATGACATGGATTCATCATGAAATGTGTAGCATGAAAAATTATGTGAAGGTGATCTGTACACACACATCTATTTTCAACTGGTCCAAACTTTAACTTAATGAGATTGATATAATAATCTTAATGTACAAAGTGTAATAATTAAAATCACATATTTATAAATAACCAAATATGTCTGAAAGTTCAATGTATGCATACAAGAAATTAAACATAGAACATAAAACATATGAAAATGACTATCTCCCACTAAACCTTAGATTCCTCAAACTGTAAAACACCCATGTGAGGAACATGCTCATGAAAGACCTTGGGTGGAAGTCCTTTGGTTAGAGGATCTACAATCATGGAGTTTGTCCCTAAATGTTCTATGGAAATTTGCCCACTCTGTACTCTTTCTTTAACAACTAGGAACTTAATGTCGATGTTCATTAACTTAGTCGAGCTCCTATCGTTGTTGGAATACAATACAGCTGATTTGTTGTCACAATATAACTTAAGTGGTCTTTCAGTGCCTTCCACAATTTTCAGCCCTGTGACAAAATTTCTCAACCTTATTCCATGATTAGATGCCTCATAGCATGCTACAAATTCTGCTGCCATGGTGGATGAAGCTGTAAGGGTATGCTTGACACTATGCCAAGAAACTGCACCACCTGCCAACATAAAAATGTAACCTGAAGTAGATTTCAAGCTATCTTGACATCCTGCAAAATCTGAGTCAGAAAACCCAGTGATCTCCAACTAGTCTAACCTCCTATATGTGAGCATATAACCTTTTGTTCTCTTTAAATATCTCATGACCCTCTTTGCTGCTTTCCAATGGTCCATTTTTGGATTGCTTAAGTATCTGCTTAGAACCCCAACTATGTATGCTATGTCTGGACGCGTACATACTTGGGCATACATCAAACTCCCTATAGCTGACGCATAAGGAATCTTCTGCATTTCCTCAATTTCCAAATTTCCCTTTGGGCACTGATTGAGACTGAACTTGTCTCC
>Ga0209589_1010662_pt1 | contig 13305 bp, 12 predicted proteins | sample CowpeawhiteBW_FD_187525 | JGI IMG/M metagenome (GOLD analysis project Ga0209589, IMG submission 187525) | Root nodule microbial communities of legume samples collected from California USA - Cow pea white BW (SPAdes) (version 2) | ecosystem: Host-associated > Plants > Roots > Nodule | place: USA...
ATATATATATATATATATATATATATATATATATATATATATATATATATATATATATAATTAAAAAAATAAAATAGAAACAAGGTAGAGAAGATAGGAATATTGTATCATAAATGTAGAGATATTATGTCAAACTTCAGATTAATGTTGTCTAAAAAGATGAGGAACTCAAGATCAAACATTTAAGATGAGGAGTCATGATTTAATTTTATGTTGAACAGTGTAATAATCTATATTTATGTGTTTAATTATCCAAAAAACACCATCTATTGTCATAGTATACAATAGAAGAGGGTCATTATACTTTTTAGTACAGAAGTTTGCAACAAAAATAGAAAGGTCACTGTGTTTCACAAGTAGCTCAAGTCATTATTATATTTTTTAACTTCATAGAAAAATCTTCAAATAATTCATTTTTTTTTCTACTTTTCCATTAAATATTTGCAAATCCTATGAAGAAACAGTAATCAAAGGCATATCTTCTAGTATCAACACCCTTAGCTCAATCAAAAATTGTGAACCCTTTACATCTACTTTCATTATATTTCAACATTCTGAAGTCTTTAATATAGTAAAAGCAATATTCAAGTGGTGTTTAAGAGTATTTATCTCATTCCACTATTTTGAGAACAACAATTAAATGATGAGATGTAACTCAGTAAAAGGAGGGATTGTTGAAAAAGAAATAAATTAGTTTTCTCTTCCACTATATCTACTCATTCTGGATATTTTTGAAGTTCACTAAATTTTCAGTAAGAATAAAAAGTGTGCAATGTTCATACCAAATTAACTATGTCATCCTTTAATGACAATAGTGAATCAAATAATCAATATATGGAGTTCATGTACAACTTTTAATAACCAAGTGGACTGTGTACTTTATATATCTGGATGAAACCATTTAACCATATTATATATATATATATATATATATATATATATATATATATATATTTTTTTTAATATTTTCTTTGAGGGAAAACACTAAGGAGTCAAGTTTATTTTGTTCAAAGCAAGTAATTTGATAGGATTTTTCAACAATTATGTTTAATATTTTCGTAATATGATAATTCAAAAAGAGAAGATAAAATAAATATCTATGTACAAAGAACAATTTCCTGTAAGAGAAATAGAAATAAACGAGATACTTAAAATTGAGGATGACATAATCAAGTTGAAAAGAAAGCCAGTTAATAATGATAATATTGTAAATAAAAAGAACGTTTTCTCTGATTGAGAGCAATAGAAAATGATTATTGTAAATTTTTTTATCTTTATAAAATAAAGTTTGTACATATTCAACAAGAGAATATCAATATTAAAATACTAAAATTAAAATAATTTTATGAATTTGAATGAGAAGATTAACGGAAAATTTTCTATTATCATTTGAAGTATGTTCATTATAAGTAAAAGAAAGATTGAAAATAGTCTACTCAAATAAAAAAGAAATTCACAAATCAAAAAGAGAATATAGCATCAAAACACAGTAAAATGAAAAAAAGAAAAACTCAAGAAAAAGATTTTGTTTATATATATATATATATATATATATATATATATATATATTATAAAAAAAAAAAAAAAAAAAAAAAAAAATTTTATTTATATATATATATATAAATATAAATATATATATATATATTATAATTGCAAAGTGAAAAAAAAAACAAGAAGGGTCTACAAAACGGAAAGATTGTGACGAAAGAAAAATGAGCCGAATATAATGAGTTAAAATTTCAATTTATGGATGACATATATAAAATGAAAATTGTTATTTCAAAATGGAAGCTAAAACATTGATAAATCTGATTTAAAAAGTGGTGAATTGAGTTGTAAAAGTCACGGGATAAACTAAAACAAACTAGTAATATAAAAAACAAAACTAAAGAAAATAGTTATAATAATTGAAATAAATTATAGAAAAACAGTCACAGACTGTTTCAACCCTGAGAAAATTTAGACATATTTTAGGAGTTCGTAAGATATAAGATTATAATAAATTATAATAAATACATCAGTTTAAAGAGGGTTGACAAGATTAATCTGCTGTTTGTTAATCCAAATTTGACCTTTACATTTAACTTGAGAGGATATTTATGTTTGTATGCATATCATGCTTGTATAAAAAAAAAAATCAAACTTCTCAAGGATTATGCAGGAGTCTAAGATATTTCACAACATAGTAGGAAAACAGTTATTAAAATCCTAGCTGATGCAAACACATAATCTTATATTTTTAAGGAAAGAACCTAAAAATTCTCAAATTTAGACCGCTTTGAAAGGTTCAGACCGAAGAAAAAATAAATTAAAACAAAATTCTTTTCTACTTGTACATTGCATTATGTATATTATACATAACCATACCATATGTGAAGGAGTAGAACTAAACATAAAAAATGGAGAACGCGATCCCTGATTGTGCTGGTGCACTAGAGTTAGAACACGAGCCAACACCACCACCCTCTTCTTTATCTTCTGCTTCACCAACAAAGGCTGGAGGATGGAGATCCATCAGATACATCATTGGTAATTCCATCCATCTTCTATATTTTACGTCACAATTAATCTTCATTCTTCTAATGCACCATGCTTGATTTGCAAAGGAAACGAGTCCTTCGAGAAAGTGGCATCCATGAGTTTGGTAGCAAATCTCACAGTCTACCTGCTCTCAAATTACAATCTGAGTGGCATATATGTGGTGAATGTGGTGCAAATTTGGAATGGATCCTCCAACATCTTCTCAATAATTGGAGCTTTCATTTCTGATACCTATCTGGGCAGGTTCAATACCCTCTTCTTCGGCAGCATTTCCTCACTTCTGGTAAGGAAAATCACATGCATCTTCCTGCACATAAATATTTTCATTTCTGACTCCTCTTTCAATCATCAATTTCTACATTCCACCAGTATTTACCCTTGCAATGCTTCATGTACCTTCCAATAAGTATTCATGAGAAAACAAATGCTAAACTATTCACTGATTGACATATGAAATATCTATTCTAGTCTGATATATCAGAATGTGATAAATCATATAAACTGTCAGATAATTAGAAAGCTATATTGTTTGGTTTTAGACTTATTGTTATACTGTGATTGAACATTACAAACACTGAAGTTTCAAAATTGTAATTGCTGCTCTAATTACCGAAGGAAATCACAAGTTTTGGTTGTACTTGACAGGGTATTTTGACCATAACCCTAACAGCAGGTATACATCAACTGAGACCCCATCCCTGCGACAACAACAGTGATCATTGCCAATCTCCACAATCCTGGCAGCTAGCGGTTCTCTTTTTAGGTCTTGGACTGTTATCCATAGGAGCCGGTGGCATTAGGCCATGCAACATTGCTTTTGGTGCAGATCAGTTTGACATCAAGACAGAGAAGGGTAGGGCACAACTTGAGAGCTTCTTCAATCTGTGGTACTTCAGTTTCACCATTGCACTTGTTATAGCACTCACAGCTGTTGTCTACATTCAAACCAGTGTGAGTTGGACTCTAGGCTTTGCTATTCCCACTTGCTGTCTTGCTTTGTCCATAGCCATCTTCCTACTTGGCCGCCACACTTACATTTGCAAGAAGCCTCAAGGGAGCATCTTCTCAGACATGGCCAGAGTAATTGCAGCAGCCTTTAGAAAACGCAAGGTGCAGGCTTCTGGTAGAACCCTTTATAATCCTGCTCCCACATCGGGGGAGGAAGCAGAAACTGTTCAGACAGAGAGGTTCAAGTTCCTTGACAAGGCTGCTATAATAGTTGATCCTAATGAGTTGAATGACCAAGGCATGGCTAGGAATAGTTGGAGACTTTGCAGCTTGCAACAAGTTGAACACTTGAAATGTCTGTTTGGAGTTCTACCGGTGTGGGTGGCAGGAATTTGCTGCTTCATTGTGATGGACCAGCAAAACACTTTTGGGGTGCTTCAAGCTGTTCAATGCAATAGGTCAATTGGGCCCCACTTCAAGGTCCCACCTGGTTGGATGAACCTCACATCAATGATAGCTCTTTCATTTTGGATATTCGTTTACGAGTGTGTCTACATTCCCCTAGGCAGAAAACTTGGTAAAAAGGCTCCAAGATTAGCCATGAAGCAAAGAATCAGAATTGGGATTTTGTTGTCCATCTTATGCATGTTGGTAGCAGCAATTGTTGAAACGAAGCGTCGTGATTTAGCTTTGAAACATGGTTTGTTTGTTTCACCATTAAGCTTTGCATGGTTGCTGCCTCAGTTTGCACTATCAGGCCTCAATGAGGCGTTTGCTGCTGTTTCCATAATGGAATTCTTCGCCTTGGTAATGCCAGAGAGCATGAGGACTGTTGCTGGGGCAATCTTCTTTCTGAGCCTGTCCATTGCAAACTACATGGGTTCCTTGATTGTCAATATTCTCCATAAAATAACTTCTAGCAATGGAAAAACATCATGGATAGGGGGTCATGATTTGAACCATAATAGGCTTGACAGCTACTATTATGTCATCGCTGCACTGGGAGGTTTGAATTTCATCTACTTCAATTTGTATGCATGTCGTTATTGTGACAACAAGAACAAGCACAACGTCAAAACAGAGGCACAGCAAGAGCATTCAAACGTTGTGGGAGAATCATCTGAACCAAATGATGAGGAGAAGGCATTGGATACAACAGGCACCACAAAAAGGGCAACATGAAAAACTAAACAAGTTCAAGTTCTTTAGTGCTGCTGTACATTCATTTCGTAGATTTTCTTTCTCTTTGAGGAAACTAAATGTAATTATGTTTTGGCGTAGTTTTTGTCTTTTACTTTTTATCCTTGTGTCTCAAACACTTAGTCATTAAATAATAGTTTAGAACTTTTAGTTCAAAATTTGCTTCCTTAAGTTTTAGACTTTCACATATATATAAATAGATAAATCTCTTCTTTCACAAATTTAAGTTTATTTCGGTTTTAGTTTACCTCTTTAGTTGTCTCCCATTTAGAGACAAAAATCCTTTTTGTTTATTCACATTTTCCCATCATGTACTATCTAAATTTAAGGGACACATTATGTAAAAACAAACTCAGTACCTTAAACTAAAACATGTATAAGCGAATCAATTTAATGAAAACTAATTGTAAGTTCATGTTTGATTTGATTTGGTTTGGTTTATACAGTTTACACAAACACCATTCTAATTGTTTCATTTGGTGGCCCAAATCCGGCATGTTATTTGCATCATTTTACATTAGCATTTCAACTTACCCTATTTCAGAGAAATTTAATGATGTAATAGCGTCTTGAAGTGGAGTAAGAACTATCTCCTCATCACTCTAATTAAATATGCACTTTGTTTTAAACATATTTGTATTTTAGATTTTAAATAATATTGAATTGAAAATATTAATTACTCTTATTCATATATTGGAAACGTGAACACAGAGATGTAGAATATTCTATCGAAAAAGATTGCTTCCTAAAAGAAAAGAGGTTGAGATGTAGGCGTGAGTTTACGTTTAGAAATTGATTTCTTGATACAAAAAACAAAAGATGAATTATTGTGCGACACCACGCCAAGAGTTCAACGTACAGTGTATGATTAATCGTCTTCTTCACCCCACACTTGCACAAACGTCCAACACATCCAACTCTCAATTTAGAAAAGTGTGTGGAGAACGCGTTTACACGCTCAGACCGATACAAAATTCAATGAATTATACCCGTCTTCTTCTCCATCGGAAAGTAAGACTCATTTCAACACGAGAGATCATAAGAACTATATAATATAATTTTGCAACACTTTTCAGATACTATACAATAATCTTGTCTATCTGATAAAGTTAAAGGGTTTATTAAACTATTAAGTTCTGTATTCAATTAAGGATAGTTTAACGAATTAATCTAAGTGATGGTGGAGATGAAGGGGAATGAATGACGACAAACTCTCTGATATATTTTCTTGAATTTCCTTATTCAACTCTCTCTCTTCTTGAAATGCGTCCAAAAAGAGCTCTTTTTTTCAATTACGAGTCAGAGCCAGTAGAGTGGAGTATTTAACCAAACTTATTTTGCTTGTTGGCAAATCCTTTTTTTCTTCTTTCATTTCATCACCACGTGTTTGACTCACGTCTCAGACATTTTTTTTTTTAATCACAAAACTATTATCTTGTTTTCAAAGATTTGCGTAAGAAAAATTTTTCTTTTCTTTTTCCTGTACAAATCTTGAAAACATGAGCCGAATTGAGAACAGATTAGAGAACAAATTATCCGACATCGAACTATGAATCCAACAGACGATAAATTTTGTTAAGAGAAATTCAATTCAGACTCACGATTCTAATATCATATTATAAAACAAATTTTTAAGTCTACCTTAAAGTATACAATAATGATTTGTAAAGTGTAATTTCACTTTCTTATATACTATAAACTTATTTTATTTTTAATTAAAGTTAAAGAAAAGTTGTGACTTTTGTAAATTAAAGATGAAAAATAAAAATAAAAAGAATACATATTATTGTTCTTCCATTTTCATTCACGTGGAACCATGGAGAACGACCCCAATAAGAGTCAACTCATGACAAGATTGATTCTATTATGGCATGAGCACTGAAGTTTTGGGGACATTGAATTTGTAAAATTAAAACCTAATTTTATTTGGGGGAAGAAAATTTGATGCCTTTTAAGTGGTTCAAATGTGAAATCTTTAATTTGTCTGGCCAGAAAACAAGGTGAGTGTGACTCTGATTGAGGAGGACTTTTTTGTTCATTAATTACGCATGCAATAGTAAGCGAGAAAAACACATCGCACTTAGAATTGACGTTGGTGTTCCTGTGTGATGCAGCTGGTTTTCAAAAGTATCTTATTTTTACATCTAAATCTTAGTTACTGTGTTTGTGAAGACCACCAAGTAAATCCCTGTTGTCTCTATTTCTATTTAATTAAACAACTTTATCATCATTTTTCTTTTTTTCCTTTTTGTGTTTTTTGTAGTATAGACCGGTAAAATATTCAAGAGCAACGGCTTAGAGACATCGAATATGACTGGTCGGTGAACATCTAACATCTAGCGCAATTAACAAGTGTAAAAGCCGATTAACGTAAATCAGCTAAATAATCGTATTATTACACAACTGGGTTGTAATTAGGTTTGTAGTCATTTTTTTATCAGCAATAAAAAATTAATTAAATTAAAGGAGCACTTTTCAACCTTTTATAAACAAAAGAGAATTGAAAATACAGATATTGTTTAATTTATGTAAGACAGAAATTGAAGAAGTATGTTTTCTCTACATTTTTACAAACAAAAGATTCATTCACTTTCACTTTCAACACTTAGTACCCCACTTCAGTTGTGACTCGAAGATGTATTATAAAAAATGACCTTGAGTCTGTAACTTTAACATAAATTATTAGAGTTGCCACTTTTGTAATTAGGTTACAGGTAAGTAAAAACTCTTTACAAATAATATAAATAGAGGTCCAAATAAAGTAATTATTTACATTAATTATTGTATTTAATATTTTTGTGTACGCAGACACCTATTGATTTAATTATCGGAATGTCTTCTAAATGTAATACCATCAAACGATTCAAGGACAATCAGAATCTTTTGCATGACAAAAAATAGAAAATTAAAATAATTTAAAAATCAAGACATCAAAGAGATAAGAGTGTTTGAGAGGTCTAGTAAAAACATGTCTTATACACCCACCATGGACTATGAAGAATTGACAAATAGGAGATGTCTTATACACTCACGATGGACTTTGAAGAATAGACAAATAGGAGATTGGGAAAAAATGAAAGCCACAATCGAAGAGAGAAAATAGATTAAAAAAATGTGTTGGTTTTTGATTCTTTGATTATTATTACACTTGATTTGTACTTTTGGGACTAAAATATATGTTTGAAATGGGAACTTAAAGACGTGTAGTATTGACTAAAATATGAAGAGACAGCAATGAGAAATGCGATAAGATTTATAGGCAAATGGGATTCGATATTTAGACGGGACAATTATTGTTGCACAATTAAATGAGTGGGATGAGGAATTTTACATCGTCCACACAAGTTTTATTGAATCATTATCCAGTAACCAACAATCATCATCATCCACCGGGAATAACTCCACAAATGCCCTTCAACAGTCAGTTATTGACTATCTTCTGTCTTCCATATTTCAGAGATCAAATTATACAAATATAGCAGTTTTATAAGTATCAAATTTTAATAGTTAAGGAGTATCTCTTTTAAAGCATTTATGAAGTAGTTCTATAAACACTTTGCTTCAATACAAAAGAGTAGTTGTTTTCCCTTTTTTTCCCTTTTAATCTCTAATCCAAACAATTTCCTTTTTAATGTAATTTTTTTTTTCTTTTTTCACTTTGTCCCCTTATTTACATTCTATCAAAAAATCATTAGAGAACTACTTAGTATAATTTATACAATTTTCTTACTTTAAATACTTCTCAAGAGAAAAGTTAATACTTCAAGAATAAATCAATAAGATAAATGGTTTATGTGGTAAGGAAAAGTGCTAATAATATATTCTCTAAACATAGTTTTAATGATAAAATTAGTTGAAATCATAAAAATTATAAAAAAAATAAATATATAAGTCAAATTTATATAGTTTTATAAATTTTTGTTAATAAAGAGAAAATGTTGAAAAAAGCGTTTTATTGTCGGCATTTTTGTGCTTGAGTTATCTACAATCAAAATGTAATGTTTTATCTTCATCCACTTGTTTTGTTCAGTCTAAGGCCGGGAACAAGGAAATAAGGTCACACTATAAATTCATACTCCGAGGAAAAGAATAGAACAAAAATTATAGAACAAGGTTGATGAATATCAGAGAGGTATTCAGAGAATCTTAACAATTATTTGCTTCCTCTCTCTCTGCTTCAGTCATGAACGTTGTTGGGAAAAGAGAGTCAGAACCAGAGACTATGGAGAAAAAAGAGGAGCCAAAGATTAACTACAGAGGGTGGAAAGTGATGCCCTTTATCATTGGTAAGCATCACAAAAAGTTGCGAATGCTTTTACATATATAATTCCGTGTTACTGTTTCTGACTTCACTCATCTGATTCGCATGATGCTGCAGGGAATGAAACTTTTGAGAAGCTAGGAACCATTGGTACCTTAGCCAATCTCTTAGTCTATCTCACAACTGTTTTCAACTTGGACAGTATCACAGCCACAAATATCATCAACATCTTCAATGGCAGTGCCAGTTTATCCACCTTGATTGGGGCTTTTCTCTGTGACACCTATTTTGGCCGCTACAAGACACTCGGATTCTGCACAATTGCTTCCTTTCTGGTCTCAATCTCTATTTTCAAACTACATGACTTCAAAATATTTGACAAAAGTACTTCTCTAAAGTTTAGAGTAATATGAAACATGAAAGCTAGCTTTAACTGATTATTGTGATTCTATCTGGTTGGTTATTGAACAGGGGTTACTTTTTATTCAACTAACAGCATGGATTAAGGAACTGCATCCACCTGAGTGTGGAAGAGATAGCAAAACATGCACAGGTCCAAACACAGGCCAAATGGCATTTCTGTTGTCTGCATTTGCATTTCTAATTGTGGGAGCTGCAGGGATCAGACCTTGTAACTTGGCCTTTGGAGTTGATCAGTTCAACCCCAACACTGAGTCGGGGAAAAAGGGGATAAACAGTTTCTTCAACTGGTACTTCTTTACCTTCACCTTTGCTCAGATGGTATCTCTATCACTCATTGTGTACGTACAAGCAAACGTGAGTTGGGCTCTGGGTCTGGGAATTCCTGCAGCTTTGATGCTCCTCTCTTGCACACTCTTCTACATGGGAAGCAACTATTATGTCAAAGTTAAAGCAACTGGTCCAGCTCCATTAACAACCATAGTTCAAACTGTAGTTGTGGCTGCAAAGAAAAGAAGACTGAACCTATCACAGTATCCATTGGTTTCCCTCTTTGACTATGTTTCTCCTCACTCTATTAACTCCAAGCTTCCTCGCACCTCTCAGTTCAGGTAACCATCATCATGTTTTATAGTGTCACACAAAATTAATACCTTTAGGCTTATTGAAGTAGAGTCTATGACCTTATCATAAGCTCTTGCACTGAGCTTTTTGGTGAAACTTTTTGAAAGCACGCTTTTTCAAATTTACGCTATAAAGTTGGAAGACTTTTAAAAGTGTGCTTACTCGAAAACCAGCGGATCTTTCTCCTCCGTTCATGTACTAAAACTGCATAATTTTGTATTCAAATTTAAAGTAAAAAAACAAGTACATGACTTTAAACAATTCAATGTCTCATGAGATAACAATTTCTTTAAATATTTTATGAAAGAACTACTCCTCTTGACATAAATTCAATGCACTTTTGGTTTCATTGTGAAAACTTTGATAATCAATTTCTAAAATTAATTCATGCTATTAATAAATTGTTTGGACACTCAAAATCAATTTCTAAAATTAATTAAAGATGACAAATTCACATTTACTCTTTTTAGCTTCTCCAATAACCAAAATCAATTTTCTCTTCCAAGTAGAATCAATTATCCCATATTGTGATTAAGTTAAAAGACAGAAACATGTTTTTTAGTTTTAAAAAAGTATTCCAAAAGTGACATGCCCATGACTTAGTTCGAACCAGCTATATATGACATTTTATATATAAAAATACATTGTAGATTTAATAGGATATTCGGAGGTAATAAAAAAGTGTAATATAACGTAAACAAATGAAATCATAGGATAATTTACTAATTTGTTTATATATATAAAAAAACCAAAATTTTACACTAGAATTTTTTCATATTTTATAAAAAATTTCATAAAAAGAAATTTTAAGAAATTATTTTTTGTTATTTTAAAAAAATTTTAATTGATAGATAATTTTTTTAACTAATTATTTTCTATAAAATTAAAAAAATTGTAAATCTGTCCTACAAAATTTGTTGGATATGTTTTGTAGAAAATATTTTAAAAAAATTAATAATAATTTCTTACAAATCATTTTTTATAACAAATAGGTATTTTCTAAAAAAACAAATTCAAAATAAATTGACAGAAAATGTGTATTTCTAGTGTTATAATAACCATTTCTTTAGTACAAAAAACTACATTTTTTTACTAAAATTCTTAAAACAATCACGAATGAGTTGTTTATGCTAAATTTATATATTTCTTATAATATGGCATGGATTTAAAATTTTACACAAAAGTACTAAGATTAAAAAATAAATATTTAACATGATCTTTTTGTATAATTATTGGACTTCAATATATACTTTTTATTAAAAAAAAAAAGTAATAATACAAAGAAGTTTTGTACATATAAAGAAAAAGTTAACGACTCCAATGACGAACTTTGTTTTATTTTTAAACATCTAACATATGTAAATACTACTATAAGAGCTAAGAGCTGAGTGATTCGTTAAATTTTGTGGTGTATGAGTGAATTTGAGAAGTGAATTAAGATGTTGAATGTTGATATAAACAGGTTCCTTGACAAAGCTGCTATCATAACCCCAGAAGATGAGATAAACCCTGACGGGTCTGCTTCTGATCCTTGGAATCTCAGCACCATGCAACAAGTGGAAGAGTTGAAATGTTTGATAAGAGTGATCCCCATTTGGGTTTCAGGAATTTTCTTCTACGTTGCCATTGTCCAACAGAACACAATGCTGGTGTTGCAAGCCCTTCAAGCTGATAGACGCGTTCTCACCACCAACTTCAAGATCCCAGCAGCTTCCTACACCATCTTCCAGATGCTCACCCTCACCCTCTGGTTACCCATCTATGACCGAATCATCGTGCCTTCACTCCAAAAGTTGACCAAAAAAGAGGGTGGCATCACTGTTCTTCAAAGGATGGGCATTGGAATGTTTCTCTCTGCGTTATGTGTATTTGTGTCTGGTGTGGTGGAAGACAGGAGAAGGACCCTGGCTTTGACCAATCCTATTGGAACAGCGCCAAGAAAAGGTGACATTTCTTCAATGCCAGCACTGTGGTTTATTCCTCAGCTAGCACTGGCAGGACTTGCTGATGCATTTACCCTTGTGGGGCAAGTTGAATTCTTCTACAAACAGTTCCCTGAGAACATGAAAAGCATTGCAGCTTCTCTTTTCTTCTGTGGTCTTGCAGGATCCAGTTATTTGAGTACTTTGCTGATTTCTGTCATCCATAAGGTGACAGCGAATTCTGCATCTGGGAATTGGTTGCCTCAGGATCTGAACAAGGGGAGATTGGATAATTTTTACTACGTTATAACAGCTCTTGAAGTCTTCAATTTTGGTTACTTTATAGTGTGTGCCAAGTGGTATAAATACAAAGGGACTGCTACTAGCAGCAGTAGTGACCTTGAGCTAGATCAACTATCCAAGCCATCTGAAAAAACTCTTAACACTGTCTAATGCTTTTGTCTTCATTCTGTAGTTTCTGGATACATATCAGAAAAACTTTGTCAATTGAGAATGATATAATCTCTCTACAAAGTTCTTGTAAGTGGAAAAATGGTTCAGCCCTTATTGATAATGTTTCTCTGGCAACAGATTTTGCTTCTATTTTGGGTTCGGATTTGGAAATAGTTTTATGTAAACCTGCTTAAGGTAGGTATGAAATTGCTTTCTTTTATCAACCAAATAATGATTCGGTAGGTATGAAATTGATTTGAGTTTTAAGAAAAAAATTGTCTCAAACTTTAAACTTATAATTTTAATTTCTTAAATCTACTGTAAAAAATTTAATATTTTTGAAATATTTTAACCTCTTAACTATGATTTGTAGACTTTATAAAACAATTTTTTTATTAAGTTCAAGATAACAAAACATATTTATTTAGTATTTAAAAGTATCCTAATTTTTGGCCTAATTCTTCTTCTGATGATTGATTCAACCTCTGATCAAAAAGATATATCTTGGTTCTATTTTATCTCTTCAACAAGTTTAGTAATAAGCATAACGGCCCTATTGTTCCGATGGAGAGAATAACCTATGATTGCCTTTTCGGGAAATTTCCAAACGAACAATTTCAACGAAACATTTCAATTTCTTATTTCACTATGTTCAACTCTATGTATTCCTCTATCCGTAGAGTACATTGAATGTACAGAAATGGCTATAACAGAGTTTCTCTTATTCATATTAACAACTACTCTAGGAGGAATGTTTTTATGCGGCGCTGACAATTTAATAACTATCTTTGTAGCTCTAGAATGTTTCATTTTATGTTCCTATCTACTATCTGGATATACCAAGAAAGATGTACGGTCTAATGAGGCTACTACGAAATATTTACTCATGGGTGGAGCAAGCTCTTCTATTCTGGTTCATGGTTTCTCTTGGCTATA
>Ga0209589_1010663_pt1 | contig 13305 bp, 5 predicted proteins | sample CowpeawhiteBW_FD_187525 | JGI IMG/M metagenome (GOLD analysis project Ga0209589, IMG submission 187525) | Root nodule microbial communities of legume samples collected from California USA - Cow pea white BW (SPAdes) (version 2) | ecosystem: Host-associated > Plants > Roots > Nodule | place: USA...
TTCAATGTTTTGGTTAACTGACTTAAGGAAATTAAATTGAAAGGACAATTAGGGACAAAAAGGACAGATTTTAGATTTAAGGACGGAGATAAGATGGCTTGACCGACTCCCTTTGAGGATGTTTTAAAACCATTTGCGAGGGTTATAAAATGAGATTTTTCTTGGAATGAAATGGTTGAGAACAAGGAGGTATTACCAGAAATGTGATCAGAAGCACTAGAGTCAATTACCCATGAATTGTGACCTTCCATGGATTGAGAGATGCAAACAGTTGATGTACTTGGAGCTTGAGATGACTGTGCCAAGCTGTTGGATTTGAGGCATAGGTACTCTTGATACTCGTCCTCAGTGAACTTGGAGTCAGTAGTCTCTGCCTGGGAAACATTGACTGTTTTGGCAGGAAATCCATGTAAAGTGTAGCAGTTTTCTTGGGTATGACCCATCCTTTTACAATACGTACACTGAGGACGCCCACGATCTCCACGTCCACCTCCTCTAGTTCCACAACCTCCTCTTCCTCGGGTGGCGACCATGACAGATGGTTCCATTATAGCAAGAGTTTCTGGAGTTTGAAGACATGGAACACGTATCATGCGGGAGATCAAAGTTTCCATGGAAGGAACCTCATGAGAGGTCAAAAGCTGATCTCGGATATGATTAAAGTCTGGGTGTATAACGCGTAGGATCATTACCATATAGTACTTGTCAAGCTTTTTCTTCATTTCATCTAGAGAGTCGACTTCCAAGAACATTCGAAGTTCTTCCACAACAGCTTGAGCGTCATTCATGAATGACATCATAACATGGTTAGTCATTTTCATAGATGCCAACTTGTTCGCCGAATAATAGAGGCGTTGAATATCATTTGCATAGATATTCTGAGTTCGCTTCCAAAACGAGTGGCAAGTTTTGAAGGCCCGTAGGGACATCAAAAGTCGTGGTTCCACCGACTGCCACAATAGAGCACATAGTTGGAAATCTGCTTGTTTCCACTGTTCAGCTTTTTCAGAAGGTACGTGGCTGCCATCTTTTTCAAGGTGTTCGTGGTGTCCTTGACCGAGAAACCACATCTCAACGGCAGCGGACCAAGATAAGTAATTTTGGCCATTTAGTTTCTCGGACATAATGCAGGGGCTTCCGGAGAATGAAATAGCATTCCCAGTACCTCCAGTGGCCATGATATGATCAAGAGAATAAACAAAAACAGAGAGGATCTCAAAAAACAGTGAAACAGTGACGATTTTCGAATTTGAAAGTGACGATTTCCACAAGAGGTGCTACTGGACTTCACCGGAACAGAGGTTTGAGGGTCAAAACGGGTAGAGGAGGCTCCGGCGACGGAGGTGGCGCGACGACGAACCGGCGACTGGAAGGCGGCGCGTGGGCGGCACGCGCCTGACAGCAGCGAACAGAGATGACGCAAGTGGAGGCGCGTGGCGACAGCGCTGCCTGCGACACCGGCGGGGTTGGCTGTCGCGCGGAGAGGCGGTTCAGATCCGGTGGTTTTCGGACGGAACTGCATCGGTGGACAGCGGTGGACGGCGGCGGAGGACTGCAAACAGTGGCGGATAGTGTTCAAAGGTTGTTTAGTTCAGAAACGAGGTTAAACGAACCTGCACAGCCGCGGACAGCGTTGACGGACCAGATGAGACAGAAACCAGAGCGGGATCGACCCGCTCTGATACCAACTTGAGACTGAGACTTTAAAATATATTAGTGGACTACAGTACCACTCTCCTCCTCTTCTATTTATAATGAAGCAAGTACATATGAAAAGACTACTCTAAGATACTAGGCATATTACATGCAGCAGTAGATACGGCAGTAGATAGTTTCCCACACTCAACATCCTATACATAGAGAGTTTCCCACACTCAACACCCTATACATAGGGTTAATGATACAATAGGTAATAATTCTAACAAAATGTTAACTAGACTTTATCAAAATAAATGTACATGGAATTTGAACATAGCAGTAGAAGACTAGCTAACATTATACCGGAGACACCCCTGATAACCACTTTGTTACGACTGCAATATCTTGCCGCCACTCATGCTCACGTTGCCAACAGCTAGTATCATGGACAAGATTAGTTGGCCCCTGAATGGAAAAACAATGTGAGGAACAAATATTCAACATAAGCAAATATGTGAAAAAAATAGAGAAACAATGAATGGGCAGAGATGGGCAAATGACTGATGAAATAAAATAAATTAAAAGATATGCTAAAATAGGATTCAACATCTCTAAAGTGAGAAAGTGGGTAAGATAAGAAATTAAAAGTGTATTCACAATTGATTATAACTGAAGTACCTTGCAAAATTACCCCACTCCAACTTTTTCACTTTAGAGGAGTCAAATACTCAAGAATGTTTACTAGGCACATACATTGAGAAGCCCTAAGATAAAGCTCACTTACTTGAGAAGGTTGAGTCCAAATAGTTACCCTCCCGTGGAAATTTGAAATCAACAATGCACGGGGACAAGAGGTTGGGGACCATTCAATGAACTGGACAGAATCACGAGGCGAATCTGCAGAAGTCATAAATACAATTAAATTAAAATTCTAAAAGAATAAAAACAAAAAAGATCATATTAAGGCATAGCTTTAAGTCCTTTTTTAATCTAGTCTGGGATGAGCTTATCAGGGACATAAAAAGATTATCCCTTTTGAGGAATCAAAGAAGCCTTCAACTTGAAACTATACTTGGAGAGAGGACTATTAAAACAAGGGGTTTTCACTACGACAGGATGTATGTGTTGCAATTTTAGTATAGACAATGAATACACGACTACAAAATAGAAAACAAGAGATGTCATACCACAAGTTTCTAAGTTTAAATATATTGGATTGATACTACCAAATAATGGAGAAATAAATGGAAATGTCACAAAATATACAAAGAGAGTGCCTAAGCACACATATTTAATCCAATTTTGCATGTGCTTACCAGAGATGCAAAAGAGATTATCCATCAAAAGGATTAGTGACAAAAATAGGTCACGAAAGATAGTACTACTATGGTATCATGTTGAGAAGAGAAAAAAAGAAAGCAATATACTGATAATGAAGAAGAGATACAATTGTAAGGAACAAAATCCATATCTATGAGAGAAATTGGGTACAATATTTTTCCCATCAAATCTTATTATATCTCTATATTAATTGTGTTGAATAATGATTGTCCTTTGTTGTATATATGTTTATTAAATTGCTTCTGTTGTACCTAGTATATGTCATAAGCAACAACCTTTATTCTGATTTCTCAGAGTTGTATTTTCAATTCCTCATGTGTGTGTGTGTAAAGATCAAGATCAGTGAGGTGTGAGGACACATTGTTTTTCAAATCCAACCAAAATCTTGCTCGCTTGACAATCAAATCCCACACTCCATTATTTTTCCTAATGAACAGCTACTCCATATTCCCCCAAGCTTGGATATGTTATGTGCTAGAGCTATTAAATATGTTTTCTAAGAATACTCTCATCTTCAGAAAGGCTAAAAATGTTACTCTCTAAAGTCAATAAGGTATTTCATGTTGGTTAATGTTGCCTCTTTTCGAAGAGCCTCCTTTCTTATTTACCTCCACACAAGTTGTCTCCCTACAGAAGGTGCTACATGTTCCTTCTTTTCAATTTGTGTTATGCACTCAAGAAGAAAATCAACCTAATTCTCCTACAAGTAGTCCTCCTGCAGTTGTTTCATCCCCTCCCGAGTATAGCTCAACAACAGATACAAAGAAATGATCCAACACTTAAGAAAATAAAGAACAAACAAGAGAAAATATATTGAGAGCTTGAAAAGGTCTCCCTTAGGTGGTTCATTTATATACAACACATTTGTGACACAATAATGAGAATGGAAAGAGTAAAAGACAAGTATTCCTAGGTACATATAGGTACTGAAAAACAGCTTTTGAGTAAAGCTTAATAAGCCTACTTTGAACCTATTCTACTTAGCCTACAATGAACCTATTCTAGCACCTACAGAATCTCCTTCCTCATGTCCTTCACCATTAGACAACCTTATTGTGAAGCCTAGTAATGATAATGTTGGCTAGCCCATTGCCCTTAGGATAGGTATTCAATCTAATAAAAAACCCTCATATTTACAATTTATTGAGTTATCACCATTTATCTCCTTCCTATTTCTCTTCTCTTTTCTTTCTATCTTTTCTCGTTGTGGCTATAAATGAGCATGCATCACTTCATCATCCTAGATTGCAAGCCATGATTGATGAAATACATGCTCTTGAGCACAGTGGTACATAGGATCTAGTTCCTCTTCCTCCTCACAGTAAATCATTTCTTTGTCAATGGGTTTAAACCATTAAATTTGGACCGAATCGTGAAGTTGGTCATCTCAAAGCTAGGTTGGTGGCTAAGGGATGCACTCAAATCTTTGGCCTTGATTATAGTGATACCTTCTCTCCTCACCATTGTTTAGCTTTTATTACTATGATTGTCATTCGTCACTGGCCATTCTATCAACTTGATATTAAAAATGTCTTTCTTTATGGAAAACTTTCAGAGGATATTTACATGGAGAAACCTCCTTTGTTTGTTGCTCAAGTGGAATCTTGCTTAGCTTGCAAATTGTGAAGATCTCTCCATGACCTCAAACAATTGCCTCGAGCTTGGTTTGGGAAGTTTAGTCATGTAGTATGGATTTTGGCCCAAAATGAAGTGAAGAAAATCATTCAATGTCCTATTGTCATACGTCTCCCAAGCAATGTGTCTACCTAGTTGTTTATGTTAATGACACTGATTACAAGGAATTATGGTAATAAAATTTAACAATTGGAAAGGCATGTATTCGACCACTTTCAAACCAAAGATCTTGGTTTCCTAAAATATTATTGAGTTGGCTCAATCAAAGGAAGGCAAGGAAAAAGACAGAAAGCAAAAAATATACCTAGTTTCTAAAAATATACTCCTATGAGCATTGGGCACATAGGGAAAGCACTTTCTTAGTAGGTTCTTGATACAATGTTGAAAGAATTAGTAACAACAAATCACAGAGGATGATATTGCTTTGGTACCATGTCAAGAAGAGAGAAACTGAGAAGGAAGATAATGAATTTCATATGGGAGGTACACATGAGCATTCTTGTTTCCGGTGAAAAGAAACAATAATAAGGAAAAAAATCAATATCTAATGATGGGAAATAATTTTTTTGATATTTCCCAATCAAATTATCATATCTCCTTGTTTAGTGTAACTAAATCATATTTCTAACACAATCAATTCATATCTCAAACATTATCCCTAACTGCATTCTTTTTATAAACATATAGTGAAAACACACGCACTATGCGCATATGTTTTAAAAAAAAATTATAATAAAATTATAATTATAAAAGTAAATATAAATAATTATTACTATAAAAATTAATTTTTATTTATTTCATAAGAATCTTTTTATTATAATAGTTATTTTAGTTTAAAAATAACGGTCATATAAAAAAAAACAGTTAAATTTTAAAATATGGTCACTTAAAGGGTAAAATTGGTAAGATAATTACTTTAATTTAAAAAAAAAAAAAGTTATTAAAGGTAAAATTAGAAAACGAAATGTGTACACCAAAAGGGTGAATACCCTTTATATAATGGTATAGATAATTTTAATTGAGGAGTCAGGAGATGAAATTCACTCCAAACATTAGCTGTGGAGATAAACTTTGAAACCAAAGGGGTTTAACTTGACTAGGAGGATAACAAAGTACATGCATTGCCATTCTAGCAAGCAACAAGATGAAAGTGGAAGTACGGATGGGAAAAGATGTCATAGCATTGTTTTCTCAGCTTAATATCTACGATTAACATTACAAAGTTATGGGGAAAAGATAAGATTTATTTGTGATCATAAAGTACCGATTATGCTTAATGGAAAATTTTATCACATTATTATATGCTCAGCCATATTCCATGGTAGTGAACGCTCGACCTCAGAGTAAAGAGAGAAAAAAATGGAAGGTAAAGATAACGTATGAAAACAAAGATAACGTATGAAATCGTTAAGATGGATATATGACCGCAAAATGATTGTGTACAAATAGGGTGACACTAATTGAAGAAAAGATCATAGAAAGTTGGTTAAGGTGATTTGGACATGTGCAGCAGACTGGAAGGACATGTCATAACAGTATATTAATATTCCTAAAATGGTATCATGTGACAACACTATGTTACATTATAGTCCTACAGTGGTATCAAGGTCTATCCTAAATTACCCCTTTGAAATCATGTCCAAGAGAGACAGTTTCAGAGACTAGCCATCAATATCTATTACAGCAGCAAGAAAATTAAAAAAGAGTGATCAAATGTCAAAAGAAGTGATTTTGAAAAGATTATCCAGATCAAGGATCTCCCTTTACTGTTTAATTTCACTTATTAAAGACAATAACTAAAAATTATGAGAGGAAGACGTGACGATTTTAACTAAAACTGCATAAACCAAAATAAAATTGTGTTATTATTAGTTGATGTTAAATAATAGTATTGGATAGCCTTGTATAGTGTAAGCTAAATGCTAGGAACGCATAAGAACTTCAAAAAATTCACCAGTCTAAGACTTCACAATTGCTCAGGCTGCTTTGGCATTAGATACATCATACGGCAAAGCTGAAGGATCCAAGGTTACCAAATGAAGCAATGACATCAAAATACCTGCTATGACATTGAACACTGCACATTCAGTCGGCCTCTCTGGGATCACAATATGTATTGGGATCCAAAATGGTGGATTAGCTGTTGAACTACGTTAAAAAGAAAAAAACTAATAAGCATTACAAATTAGCAATAAAACCAAACACACAAGTGCCAGCAAACTAATGAAACGAGCAAAAGATACATGAATGAGCAGACAAGAGAACATCTGTTCTAGTTTGTAAAAATAAAGTTATATTTGAGCTTAGGAAAAATATAGATGAACCTTTAATAAATGGTATGGGAAAATTAAGTTAACCTAACAAAGAACTTGAATGAGACAGATGCATTTCAGGGTACACTCAAAATTCAGGTCATTTAAACAAAATGACCTGTTCGGAGCTTTTTTTCTTCTACTGATTTTGTATGCTCATTACAAGGTATGGTTTATGAAGCCTATTTTTTTATTTTTTTTTCAATAATGCAATTGTAGAAATTGAGTATTGTATTTTCATTTTGAGTCTTCATTAAATGTTAGCTGTGAATTTTTCCAGTTACTCATTGCCAAATTTGCCAGCCAACAAATAAGGGAACTGGATAAGCAGAGGAAGATATTATATAAGCCCACAAAGAAACATGTTAAAAGACACTGTTAAAAATGTTAAAAGATAAATTCACAATATATCTGCTCAGTACATCATTTAGGTATCCATAATCAACAAAGAAACAAGTAGATCAGAAAGTTTGAGATGTCTGTCAGCTAAACTAATGTGTTTATTACAGCTTCTTCAGACTTGTTGTAAGATAGAAAAACTTGTTTATGTGTTTTAGAGAACTTATGATATGCTTATACATTGTTTTCAGCTTATTTTCAATAAGCTCCATAATAGCTTACTGAAAAAAAGTTTACAACTTAAATGAAAACAGTTTAGCCATAATTTCCCTTTGATTCTTAAGACAACTTATACCTAAGTGCTTTTATGATAACTACGTATTCAATAAGTACTTTAACTAAGCTATTTACCCACACGTTAAGTCTGGTTGACTTCAACAATAAAAAAAAATCTCCAAAACAAATCTCACAATCTTATCAATTCTATTGATTCTTCTGCAGTTCTACTCATGTTCAGGCCATCCATATGAACAGAAAGTCCTGTCCTTGATTAAACGTATAGAACACACCAATGATTTGGAAACATTTTCAAATGAGGAAAAAAATCAAGAAACCTTGGAATTCTTGCACACGTTTCTGCTGCACAAGCTATAGCATTTAGTTTTCCACACCAGGAAACAGCACTGCAGAAAAACAAGCAAGAAGAAAGAAAAAGAAAAAGAAAATTAGCACAAGGATGTTGTGATATAATACGCCCACGGCCCATCCATCAGCACATGGATGAAAAAATCAACAGAAGAAGTGAATAAAAGCTACATCAGCAACCCTGCATTTTCCCCCCCAACTTCCTATCATGTACTACGTTTGAAAAAAAAAAAATTCTTCTCCACGATCACTCTCAGGAGGAAAATGAAGGTAGAGCAAATTAAATTTCCCCGGAAACTAAAATCAACTTACGCACTTAACTTTCATAGAACCACACATATAATTCTCGTTAAGTTGCTTGTGGGAGAAGTTCAGTCAACACATCCTCCTTATTTTCATTTCTCACGGGTGCTTACAGATCACTATGACACCAAAAAAAATAAACATCCCATTCACAGCATCCCCCCGCCAAAAAAAAAACAACAGAAACACTAATTTGAACTAAAACCAAACCAATTGAATCGAATTACTGACCTAAAATTCCGACACAGTTCAGGAACGCTCATCTTATGCAGCAAATTGGACCTAGGTTGCTTAAGCCTGATGGAGAAAACGGTGGCGGGATTGAGCGAATCTTCCTCCATGGGGACCGGCGGCTTTTCCTCCTGTCCGACCTCTTGCTCTTCGGTGGTGGTGGTGGTGGTGGTGGTGGCAGCAACGACCACGGCGGCGGAATCGGTTTTGTCTGGAGGCTTGGGCGTGTCTTGGGGTTGGGGCAGAGACTGAGCGACGGGCTCGGCCTCTGGGTCCTTTGTCCCACCAATTTGATTCATTTGGAAAAGCCCTAATTTTTATATGAGAGAAAGAGAGAGAAAGAAATGAGGATTGGGTTAGTGGTGGAAAGTCGCAATTGAAGGCGACAGATAGCACTGTTGGAAATGTAGAGAGAGAAATGTGGAGAGTGGGGTTAGTGGGAAAAGGGGGGAGAAACAGAGGGAGAGAGTTTGGGGTTTTGATTTGTTTAATAAAGGGAGATTGTGATAGGGTGAGTGATCTGGGGTTAGGGTTTTTGTGCTGGGCATGTGGTGGACAAAGCAAAACCGGTGATTCTCCAGAGTAACAAAGAAAGCAAGTAACAAAGAAATTGTTTTTCTTTTGTTTTTTCTTCCGAGTTATGGTGGTCGAAACTTTTTGCTTTTTTACCTTTTCGGGTGTTGTTGGGGCTGTCTCTGTTGTGAGATAAACAACGATTGAATGAGATGTTTATGATGCTGCTGTGTGTGGCTGCTCCTTAAAACAGTGAGTTTCTCTTGTTCAACAAAGAAAATTCCAGAAATGTTAGGAACTCGTGCTTTCTTTTCTCTCTTGTTCAACATAGATCTGAATTTTTCTTTTTCCATTTTATACTAGTGAGTTTAGTTATATTTTTCAAATATTTGGAACAATGATTTCTTGAATTTTCTTGTCGTTTCAATGGCACAATAAAATCAAACACTCTTAATATCTTCGTGTCTTCTCTCTTTTGTTGATCCTCAGAAAATATGTTAAAATATAAATACAGGGACAAAGGTAAATAATAACTACAAGTTTTAAATAAATACGAAATACCTTGTCATGTTTATATCAATTGATCTGATATATAAATTTGCTAAAGATTTAATTAGTAATTTATTTATTTTATCTAAGTTTTATTTTTGTTTTGGTTTTTAAATTTATTTTTTACTTAATTTAATCTTAAGTTTTAAATAAAAATTACAAGAATTTTTATATTTTTTGACAAAATTTTATCAACAAAAATAAATTTGTTGATGAAATCAAATTTGGTTGATGAATTTTATTAATGGGAATTTAGAATTCCAATTACTAACGGAAAATTTATTGATGATGAATTCATGGGTGAAATTGGTCGGTTACAATTATTGGTAAAACTATAATAATTAATATTTTGTCGATAATTAATAATTAATTTAAATATTGTTTTAGTTTTTATTTTTGTTGTTTTTACATAATTTTGTTTTTATTTTCGTTAGATACTATTTTTTATTAATTTAGTCATTTTTGTGTTTAAATTATGAGATGAGTATTTGTAAAGAATATTTTTGAATTTTGTGAATTTTAATTTTTTAAATTAAAAAATAAATAAATAAATTCATTGTATATCAAGTTAACACTACATCACATGTGTACATCGGTGTTACTTGTAATAATATTATTTTGTTTTATTCAATTTATTTTTTATAATTATTATTTTTTTTAACTTAATTTTTATATTCATTATTTTTGTTTAATTTTGATACGAAATATTATATTAATATTATTTTTAAAATTAAATTTTTATTAATTATATTTAAATTTAATTATTATTATATTTAATAATATAATTAATATATTCATTATTTAATTGAATATAATTATTTAAAATATTATGTGAGTATAATTATTATTATTTTCTTCTGATAATTACATTCTAAAATACTAATCTTTTTAAAATTGACATTTAAAAATATTACAAATATTTTAGAAAAATATACTAATATTTTTTTAAAAATGACATTTAAGATTTAAAACATTTTAAATTTTGATATTTAAAATACAATAAAAATATTAAATGTTTTTATTTAAATGTCCATTTTAGAAATGTTAGTATTTTTTTAAAACATTTAATTGTTATATTCTAATAATATTTAAATAATTATATTTTATTTAATAATTAAATCTAAGAGTTATTTTCAATTTATAATTGAATTTCAAAAATAATTTATAAAAATGTCAATTTTAATAAAATTATTAGTATAATATTTAAAAAAATTATATTAATTTGAAAGGGATAAAATTGATACATTTTAACTAAAACTATGATTAAATTGAACAAGTTTAACAATTGAACAAATTTAACGCAGTTAAGGAGATGAATTAAAAGAATAACACAATTATAAATTGAGATATGACACAACCAGTGACACGTTGCATAAGTTGACATGTGAACAATTTAAAAAAATAAGAAAATTAAATTAAATAAAAATAAAAAACAAAAAAACAAGAGTTGACACTTAGCATGAACTGAGTTAATTATTTAAACACCATTGTAAAAAATGACCAAATTAACTAAAATTGACAAAAAATATAACCTTATTGAATGCAAAATGAAAATGAAGATCGAATTAAATAATGACAATGAAAATAAAGACTATAAGAGTATTTAAGTTTTAATAATTTTTTATTAGTGACATTTTTGTTTGTTGGTAAATTTTGTCCATAAAATAACATCAAACTTTCCACTTTAGGTTTTTACTAAATTTGTGTAAAATTTGTTGATAATTATATGTCTTAAAATTAATTGATAAAATTCATCAACAATTTAAAATTATTATTACCAACGAATGTTTATGTTGGTAAATTTGTCGGTAAAAATGTGTAAAATAATTATTAATGAATAATTATTAACAAATATGTATTGGTGAATTTGAGTCATCATTAATTATCAACAAATTTAGATTGTTTGATAATTATCGATGAATATGTACTTAGGATTAATTTTTTGAAATGTTAATAAAATTTATCAACAAATAATTTAGTGATGAAATTGTTATCATCAGTAATCTAAAAATAAACTCGAATTATCTATATTTTTATTTTTATTCCATTGAGCCCTTATATTATTTTAATAAAGACCGGTTCTTTTTTGAAATCAGTTTTGATGTTATTTTAAAATAACCACATGTGAGTTAAAACACTCTTTTTCCTTTCCAATACACTTATTGTTTCGGCAACACAATTTCACTGGGGTGTCTCCTTTATTTTTGTCTATTGTATAATTGAAAATAGATACATAAAGTCAATTGAGTTTTTTGAATTATTTTTAGGATCTGTAGATGATGATAAAAAGGATCATATTATTTCCATATAAATACGAGTCAAAATAAAAATATTATGATCAAATTACTAATAAAATATTTATTAAACTTATACATGATCAACTTTCCTATAATGTTAAGGTCAAATTAACTGAAAATATCATATATCTTTATTTAACAAATATTAAGATTGTAAAAAGTAATTATATAAACTAAAACAAATTAAAAATTTAAATATAAGAATAAAAATTTCTAATTAAGTCATATTTGTTGAAATAGTTAGTTCAAATAGTGACGATAAAATGTGAGATGTGTATTCGGCTTGACTTTTTGTAATTCGAAAGATGGGTATGTTTTCTTTTATTTAGATATCTTGTTACTCAGATTGTAAAGACATAAATCATGTAATTTTGGAGCTAGTGGTAAATTGAAAAGCAAAGTTCATGTTTTTTTTTCCTTGCAAAACAAATTAATTATATGTTCATAATAATCATAAATAAAAATAATACTTGAAAAAATTGTAATCAATATACTCAAATGATTATTATTTTCTAATTTTTACTAAAAATTATTATTTATCATTCTAGTTTTATACTTGTTCGGTAATTAAAAGTGTATAATATTTTTTAAAAATGAAAATTATCATGTTCATAATTATAAAAATTTATATAAAAAATATTATCGAAATTATTATGTTGATTCTTAAATCTCATTTATATGATAATTTTAAAAATCATTAATTACTGTGTTAAATTTCAACATTTGCATAAATATAATATTAAACTTTGCTTTTAGATTATAGATTTTAAAAGCAAAACAACTATAAATTTTAAAGGTAATTTAACACGAAATTAAAATTTATGGTTGTCTTAAATTTTAATATTTTGTTGTCATCAATTTTAAAAAAATCAATAAATATAACATTTTTAACCAAATGACATTATTTTTTTATGTATTAAATCACGTTTTAAGTTAACATTTTAATTAAAATATATGAACTAATATAAATAGTTCAAATATCAATCTAAAATGTCATTTAACAAAAAAAATTAAGACAATGTTAAAATATATCATTTTTAAAATTTAATGATCACCAAACTTTATTAAAGTGTGATAGAAGAAATTTTAATTTCAGGTAAAAATTTAGAGATCAAAATCATATTTTGATGTTTCATCATATTTTTATCAAGAATAATAAAATAATAGTTTTTTACTATTAAATTTGAGCTTTAAAATTGAAATAAAATATTTATTCTGTTAAATTGTCCTAAAGGGGCATCACTAGAGATGGCAAATAAACCCGTGCCCGTGGGTATCACCCGAACCCGTCCCCGTTTTAACGGGGAATCCCCGCTTTGACTGGGTATGGGTATGGGTATGGGTAATACCCGAAATTTTCAACTGGGGATGGGGATGGGATGGGGATATATATATACCCGCCCAAATACCCGTCCCCGCTTAAATTACTAAACTATTTATAATTTATTAAATAATCTAAAAAATATATATAAATAAATAATATATTTACACATAAAATATAA
>Ga0209589_1010665_pt1 | contig 13304 bp, 10 predicted proteins | sample CowpeawhiteBW_FD_187525 | JGI IMG/M metagenome (GOLD analysis project Ga0209589, IMG submission 187525) | Root nodule microbial communities of legume samples collected from California USA - Cow pea white BW (SPAdes) (version 2) | ecosystem: Host-associated > Plants > Roots > Nodule | place: USA...
TCCTATTATATTTGTTCACAATTTCATATTTTTAAATGCTAGAATGTTGCTTAATTATATTTGAATAGTTTGAATGTTTAATTAATTTGATTGTCAAGTTATATATATGTTGATACTTTAATCTTTAACTATAATCTTTATAGTAAATTACTCAAGTAACCATCTTATAAACATTTTTTTCTAAATTAGCATGAAGAAAATGTATAGTTTTTTATTTATATTTTGTTGAATAGCATGACAAAAAATTTGTAATATTACCCGTGCTTTCTTAGACTAATGGATACTTTCTTGGAAATAATTTTTCATATATTAGTGGTGAGCATGATCAAAACATTGGTTCTTGATTTTACTATGATTGTCATCTCATGAGTTACTTAAAAATTTATTTAAATATTTGAATACTAGAAAAAAAAATTTTTTAGGTGGGTTGGTGACCAACCCACTTAACCCACCAACCCGTGGTGGGTTGAGCCGGTTTACAAAATTTCTGGCTCACCAGAAAGTGAGCCGGGTTAGGTTCACTCATTTTGAACCCGGCTCATGGTGAGTCAAACCGTGTGAGCCGGGTTGGCTCACTTTGACATGTCTAGAAACAATATATGCCCAGCTTCCATATTGTTTTTGTAAAATATCATATATTGTCTTGTAATGAGGATCTTTGCTATGCTTAAAACAAAATCTAACATTTTTCAATTTTTTAAACAACCTGCATCTTTACGCATTTGTGATTGATTACCCATTATTTCATGACATGCAGTAAAAAAGTTATCAACAAAAAAAGGAGGTGGTGATCTCTACCATTTCAAGCAATGTAGGGAAAGAGTTTCTTAATCAATTTGTTTAGAATGTCATCATTATTATCTCTATGTCTAAGGTCTGAGACATATAATTTGAGTCATTTTTTAGCTGATGAATCCCGTTTTCCATTCAAATTGGCTTTCTGATTTTCCTATGAAATTTTTTGACTAAACACTCAAACAATGACTATAAGGAATTGATCAAAAGCTAAAAGTAACTGATCAACGATTGCAAGAAAATGATCAGGGTTATGCAGAATTCAAAGGTCAATTTTAATCGTTACAGAATATACTCCTCACATTGTTGCCTCTTGACCAATAAGTCCTCCAACAAGCTATATCCAACCTAACGCAGCGTCAACAACAACCTTCACCTACCCAACCTACAAAAGTGTAGCCCAGCCATGTCTAACCAAGTCCAGAGCAGTCCAGCCAAGTGCAGCCCAACCCAGTTCTAGACCCCGAAGACCTTGTTGATTTTGATGACTATGTAGATTATTAGGGTTTCTGACTTATGAAAGTTATGTTTAGAATAATTGTACCTTGGATATATTCACTAATTACTAATACTTTTATGTTTGATTGTCTACACTAAATTTAGAAGTTAATTAATGGATATTTGACATGAATTTCTGTAATTGGCAGATATATGTATGGTTTGAATTGTTTATGTAGGTCTAATTGTGTTTGATTGTGTGTGGTAATGGAGAAATTAAAACTAATTCTACATATATAGTGTTTCCACTACCGACGATGCACAGGATAACACGGTCATTCGTCCTTTACCGATGGATTTATCGATGGCACGTTCGTTGGTAATTACTGATGGACACTTATCCGTCGGTAAATATTATAGACTAACAGTTTACCAACGGATTTTCGCCCGTCGAAATTCTGTTTGTAAAATCATATTTTCGACGGATAATGTCCATTACAGACAGAATCTAGCCATTGGAAATCAGTGATTTTTTTTGTAGTGTATACCATTAGCTATATTTGTAAGACCCGTGAAATTTAATTAATTAAATAAATGATTAATTAATAAATGTGGGTAGCGGAAGCCATTATCACATTAAATGATAATTGTTATGATATGGAGTAGTACTAGCTTAACTGGTTGAGAATCTTTGATTGTGTGAGAGGACTTGGGTTCGAGTCTTATGTATGCCAAATTGTGTGTCATTTTAATTGTGCATTATTTTAATAATATAATTGATTGTGTTGAGTGATAATAAAATCCTAGATTTGTAGGAGTTATCATGAAACATGAATGGGTTGAATGGTTGTTCATTAATTTGACATTGGCATGGTTATAGGTTCGAATCTTGGTAGAACCAAAGTAAACTTTCTTTTTGCCAAAATTCTTTTTTTGGCATGGAAGGGAAAGATAATAGAAACCCTAGCCGTTAGAGCAGCTAGGAGGACTGCGAAAATGATCATGAAACAACCATTGAATGACCATTAAGCTAAGTTTAATGCCAATTTTCGTTTTTAGACATTAAGCTTGATTAAGGTAAAGTTAAGAGAACCATTGAAGATGAAAGAAAGGGCTTTTGAGACTACCAATAGTGAGTGTTGTGAGGAAAGGTTTCTGAACACGTAAAACTGGAATTTGAGAGACGTTGTAGTAAGGAGTGAGAGTGGTAACAAAGGAGTAAGGAGTGTTCACATATGCAGTTTAAGCAAGGAATCCAGGTTAAGGGAGCTAGAACTGTTCCTTTTAATTCGTATTGGTTAATTGTATGAAATGTATAATTCATTGGATGCATATACTCTGTCTAGTTTGTGTATATTTCGTGTTTTCTAGAATTTTTCCAGAAACCGCCAGGTGACACGAGCCAAATTGGTTCGATTTTGATGTTTTTGGGTGTTCTGGGCTATTCTGATCCGAGAGGGTGAATCTATACTTGATGATGTACTGGTGAAATACTATAAATGGTTGAATGGCACGATGAATTGAATTAATTGGAATAAAATTGGTATGGATAAATTTTAGGGTTTGGAATTTGGGGATTGGGAATTTAGGGATGATTGATGCACATATTTAATTGAGAAATCGTAGGTACCCTTTCAAACTAATAATAACTAGTGTTGGGTGTATTGGTTACTTGCTGAATTGTGTAAACCATTATAGGAACGCGTTATGGAAATTTTGGGGAGGGTTGTAGGTGTAACAAAATCTGGGATTTTCCCAGAAACTGATGCACTTCTTGGCGGAAGGCAATTTGTCGCCAGGCGACAAGTGTTGACCAACAGATTGGTGGTTGACTTGAGAAGGGCAGATTGGCTTGCGATATGGAAGAGTATTAAGTAGTGAATCTGATTGTATGGACAAATATATAGTGGAATCAATGTGGTATTAGGAAGGAACTTATGACTTGTAAGGTTAAGAGTGGGAAGCCCTAGAAGATGTTTAAGTATTAAGATGAATCGGACAATATAATGATTAGATTTAGTGCATAGGATCATGTTTGAGCCATAAATTATTCCAGTCCATGCATTTTATATATTTTGACCCATTAAGTACATTCTAGGTTTTCTAGTCTAGCTAAAATTGGGAATTTCATTCTGCATTCATTCTTTTGATAAATTTTCTGTTTTCACAGTTCATTTGCATCATATTTAACATGTTTACATGATAGGTCCATGCATTTATGCACTGTTGTATGTTTTCGACCATGATTGCACAAAAATAGGCATAATTAGCATGGTTTTCTCTTTTGAAAATCGTGGTTTGCATAGTGTTTTTGTGAGTTTGTAGCTACTGGACAATTGTGATATTTATTTCTCCATATTTCGGTGTATTAGAAATTTTCACACCATTCACAGTTTAAGAAACTCAGAATTCATATTGACATGCATAATTTCATCCATTTATAGTAGATAGTTTGCATTCTTCTAAGTTCAAATTTGCAGTTTCTGAATTCATGCATATCTTAGGCAATTTTGTGTTTTAAGAGTTAGTTTGCATCATATTATACATGTTGAAACTATAGACACAATATCTCGTACAAAGCACACAACAGAGCATGAAATCTGCTCCAATTTTCATGTTAAACACTTTTTTTTATTAAAAGTGCTATCAAGCTTGTTTTGATAGGTGATTTTGTGATTCCATCAATTTGATCATGTTTAGGCATTTCATTCCCATGCTCATGCATAAAGAAACATGTCTAGACCTTTTTCATTGCATCTAGTCCAAAAAATCTACATGAAACACATATTCTAAAATGCTATCAAAACTAGTTTGGATGCATTTGTTGTCTAATTTAGTTTGAAACCTGAATTTTGAGCATTTGGAGTATTTGGTTGAGTTTGATAAATCATTTTATGAATTTCTACATATCAAAACATGTTTAGCTCATTCACATTGCATAAAACTAGACCTTTGACTCTCTAAGACCTAAACCACATGCTGGACTAGTCTAAAATAGGTTATAACTTAAGAATTGAACTCTTTATGTATTTTAGCCAATTCTGTATGTTTCTTTGTATTTAAGCATGTTTTTTAGTGCATAGGATCATGTTTGAGCCATCAATTATCCCATTCCATGCATTTTATAGATTTTTACATTCTAGGTTTTCTAGTCTAGCTAAAATTGGGAATTTCATTTTGCATTCATTCTTTTGATAAATTTTTTGTTTTCATAGTTCATTTGCATCATATTAAACATGTTTACATGATAGGTCCATGATTTTATGCACTGTTATACGTTTCCAGCAATGATTGCACAAAAATAGGCATAATTAGCATGGTTTCTCTTTTGAAAATTTTGGCTTGCATAGTTATTTTGTGAGTATGTTGCTATTGGACAATTGTGATCCTTTTTTCTGCATATTTCAGTGTATTAGAACTTTGTCACACCATTCACAGTTCAAGGAACTCATAATTTATATTGACATGCATAATTTTATCTATTTGTAGTAGATAATTTGCATTCATCTAGGTTCAAATTTGCAATTTTTGAATTCATGCATATCTTAGGAAATTTTGTGTTTTAAGAGTTAGTTTGCATCATATTATACATGATCAAAATATAAACACAATATCTCATACATAGCACACAAACAAAACACGAAATCTGCACCAATTTTCATGTGTTGTGAAACAATTTTTTTGATTAAAAGTGTTGTCAAGCTTGGTTTGATAGGTGATTTTGTGAGTCCATCATATTTGATCATGTTTAGGCATTTCATTCCCATGCTCATGCATAAAGAAACATGTCCAGACCCTTTAACCTAGAAGTACACATGACTGAACTTCATTTATATGCATTGATGCATTTTACATTGAAATTTGTATTATCTTAGTGAGCACATGATTTTAATAAGTTTAAGGTGTGTCAATCTGTCTTAGATCACAATTTTTATACTCATGCACATATTTATCCCTTTTCTTTTTGTGGACAGAGTTGCACCATCTGAGATTCTTGCTTGGCTTTGTTGTTGGTGAGAAGGTTAAAGTTCTGGTCCTGAAGTCACACTCTCCTCATAAAACTTCTTTTTAGTACTAGATTGATGACTTTTTGACTAATATCTATTATTTTTGGGTGCATCCATTTGTTACTATTTAAAATTCTGATACAAAAACTTACCACATATTATATATTATATATGTAAGAAATAAATACTATAAACACTACGATAGTTAAATAAATTATATATGTAAGAAATCTAAATAATAATAAACTTATTTTCGATATGGCATTGGTATGAATGCCTCCTCAAAATTCATCCACCAAACACTGTTTTGCTTTCCTAATTCATCTTGGGTGGATCTTGTAGGATGAAGTTAATTATGCGTTGCTAGAATCTTTTTCAAGTTCCAGGTTTCATGTATTTTATTTACTGTTACTAAGTTTCATGTATTTTATTTACTGTTACTAAGTTACTTTTGGTGTATTCATCACTGTTGTTATTTTAATATTGAGAACCCCTTGCTTTTCTTCATACATGATTTTACACCATACACTTTATAATTTGATGTTATATAGATGTTTCATCGTATTTATTGGTTGCTAGTAATTTGATCCTTGCTATTATGTATACCTGTGTTAATTGATCAATGGGTTCAATGATTTGTCTCTTTTTGTATTTATCATTTTTGTAAGTTACACTAGTCCTATTATACTGAAAAAAATAAATACATTTGCATAAGTATCATTAGTTCTGGTGTAAATCAGAATTAGAGTTTTTCCTTCCCTTTATTCATGATAGCATAAAGATATTCTAATATATATATATATATATATATATATATATATATATATATATATATATATATATTTTTAAAATACACAGATCATGACTTCATTTCCTTCAAGTCGTGGTTGGATGTATGATAGGATGTATAAAGGTAGAAGAGGTTTGAAACCTACTTTTGTAACTGGGGTTGAAGAGTTTGTCGAAATAGCATGTCAACAAGAAAGTTATATTAATGAAAGGTAGCTTAAATGACCATGCAAGAAATGTGAGTGTACAAGGATTTATGATGTTCAAATAGTCAAGGTCCACCTCTACAAGCATGGTTTTATGTCTAACTACTTTATTTGGATTGATCATGGGGAATCCATAGAGTATAATTCCCATAATGTTCATGATGGTTTAGGAAGTGGTATACATGTGACTGAAGGTGAAACAATTAACTCGATGCATGACATGTTGTGTGATGCTCTTAGACAACATGGGTCATTTGAAATACCAGAAACGAACTTAGAAAAGCCTCCAAATGAAGCAACTCAACGATTTTATAATGTATTAGTTGAGTCAAATGAACCATTATTTGAAGGATCATCAAAGTCTAAATTATCAATTTGTGTTAGACTTTTAGCATGCAAGTCGAATTGGAATGTACTTGACCAATGTGTAGATTTTATAACAAAAATGCTTTGAGATATAACCTCAATGAATAGAGCTTTGCCAAAAAATTACTATAATGTTAAACGATTAGTATCAAAGCTTGGACTGATTGCTAGAAGGATAGATTGTTGCATACAAGGTTGCATGCTATTTTATGACAATGAATATGGGAAAAATGATGGAACACCTCTCCAATGCAAATTTTGTGAAAAGCCTAGGTATCGTGATCGCAACATAGGAGCAAACATAAAAAAGCTTATTCCGGTGTAGACAATGTTCTATTTACCTCTAATTCCAAGGTTGTAGAGACTGTTTGCATCAATGGAAATTGTTGGTCACATGTCTTGGCATCACGAAAATAGAAGTAGCTTGGGCGCGTCATCCCTCAAATGGTGAATCTTGGAAGCATTTTGATCGGGTACATCCAGACTTTGCAGCCGATCCACACAACGTACGCCTAGGTTTATACTCTGATGGATTTAACCCATTCATTTAATCAACAATCCCTTATTCTTGTTGGCCAATAATTGTCACCCCATACAATCTTTCTCTCGAAATGTGCATGATAAAGCCATTTATGTTCTTAAGTTGTCTAATACCTGGCCCATGCAATCCAAAGGCAGGAATTGATGTGTATCTTGAAACTTTAGTGGATGATCTAAAGAAGTTGTGGACTGGTGTAGAAACATATGATATTTCAAGAAAGAAGAATTTTATCATGAGAGCCAATTTAATGTGGACTATAAATGATTTCCATGCATATGGGATGTTATCTGGTTGGGGTACTCAAGGTAAATTGGCATGTCCACATTGTATGAAGCATTCAAAAGCCTTTACATTAGAAAATAGGGGAAAAAATTGTTGGTTTGACTCACATCGTAGGTTTTTACCTAGAGGTCATGCATTCAAAAAAAATAAAAGGCTTCTTAAAAGGGAACGTTGAAACTGATTGTCCACCACATACAATGACGCTTGATTTGGTTTGGGGAAGAGTAAGGGATTTACCAATGGTCACGGAAAATCCTCGTTTGTCGAAATTACAAGGATATGGCGAGTTTTATAATTGGAGGAAAAAAATTATATTTTGGAATCTTCCTTATTAGAAAGATAATCTCTTATGACACAACCTACATGTCATGCACATAGAAAATAATTTCTTTGACAATATATTGAACATTGTCATGAATGTAAATGGTAAAACAAAAGACATTGAGAAAGCAAGGATGGATCTCGCTTTGTATTGTAGTCGCCCTGACTTAGAGCTCAAATCGCTAGCTAATGGCAAAAGATTTAAGCCAAAAGCCAATTACTCTTTAAGTATAGAGGAAGCAAAATTAGTTTGTCGTTGGATAAAAGAACTCAAGGTGCCTGATGGTTATTCATCGAACTTGGCAAGATTTACTAATGTTGAAAATGGAAGGATACATGGCATGAAAAGTCATGATTATCATATGTTCATGGAGTGCTTACTTCTTATTGCATTTAGTACATTGCCAATGCATGCTTTGAATCCCCTAATCAAAATAAGTCATTTCTTTAAAGACTTATGCTCTACGACATTGAGGCATGAAGATTTGGTTAAAATGGAAGAAAACATTTCACTAATTCTTTGCAAGTTGGAGAGAGTATTTCCCCCTGCCTTCTTTGATTCAATAGAACATCTCCCAATTCATCTTGCATATGAAGCTAGACTTGGTGGCCTAGTTCAATATAGGTGGATGTATCCTTTTGAAAGGTAATACATGATCAATGTATTTCATATAAAATGCATTTCTTTAACTATTGTGAAGCATGACCCATTTATTATATTTATATAGATTTATGGGAGATTCAAAGCGATCAATCAAAAATAAGGCAAGGATTGAAGGATCGATATGTGCATCTTACATACACCGAGAAATAACTTATTTTTGTTCCCATTATTTCAAAAGTTATATGTTGTCAGTGCGATGTAGTAGAAATGAAATGGGAGTTGAAAGCCAAAGGTTACCATCGTTATCCATCTTCAACCATCCAACTCGTCCTTCCGAGAAACCATCAATTCATTGGTTAACTTAGAGAGAATGAGATTCGGTCCATGTTCATGTGTTGATCAATTGCCAAGAAGTGAAACCATACCTTGAGTAAATATTTTCCAACTATCCATTCCTTTCTTATAATAAAGTTAACTCTTTTATTAAATTAACCTTCTAAATGACTTATTTGAATAGGTCATTCCTTCAATCTCAGGACTCAACTGCTTCTAGTCGCGTACATGCTGATTTTCCTAAATGGTTCAAGAATCAAGTATGTACTTGAAAATAAATTAACTTGTTCAATATCTAATAAATAAAATGACATTGAATGTGTGTTGTAATGTAGGTTTACAATGAGGCTTTAAGTGTGACAAACCAACACTTGAGAGATTTATTGTTAGGTACTTTTATCGAGGTTAAACAATGGCACACGTTATATGTTAATGGCCATAAGTTCCACATTGATGCATGGAGTCAAGGTAAAAAGACAATAAATAGTAGGGTTTATGTAAAAGGGGCTAATAGATGGAGGTGAAGATGATTTCTATGGGGTCATTAACACACGTCAATGAAATCATAGAAGTTGAACCTATTTTAGCCTTCCAAGATTTAGAAAATGGCGTTGAAGTAGAAGACAAAGCAATAGAAGAAGACACTGAAGAAGACGAAATTCAAGACAATGATGTAGAAGAAGAAGATGATGAAGGATAATTTGATGATAATGAGTCAGAAGAATACAATGAAGATATGGAATTGGATGATGATAATTCTGAATAGACGTACTCTCATCATTTGTAATCAATTCATGTTTGGAAGTTTTGTTGTTAGATTGGACTTTTGTATGTGAAAGGCCCGACTTGTATTAAGTACTTTTGGATGACTATAATTTCTCTTGTATACTTATTACCCTGTACAGCACAAGCAAGACTAATCTAAAATAGGCTAAAACTTAAGAATACCACTACGCTAGTTGCTTGAATAGAGCAGAAAAATACACTACTGAACCTCAAAAAAGAATTTGACCATCTAAAGCTAAGACACCATTGTCCAACTATTCTAAAAATGTATAAATATAAAACTGCACTAAATTCATATAAGCAAGTGTAAAGAAACTCTAAAAGCAAGTTTAATTGCGAAATTCACACTTAATACATTTATTAACTTTTACTTGCAACTTACCTATTAATATTTAAGTATATTTAACTATGAATATAAGTGTTCTATATCTCCTTTATTTTTAGTTCTCATTTGCTTGCTTTTGACCGAGTTTTACTTCCTTAATACTCAAGAACTAAAGAAGGACACTTTTGTATACCTAGCCTAGTTCTCCTGGACTATTGCCATAAGGTTCTTCAAACAACCCATATAAAGAGTAAAAACATAATGCTAAAAGAAAATATGCCTATAAGAACCTAAAAACTACACTACTTAACAACCAAATAGAGCACAAAAATAGGCTAACCTTAAAACAACAACCTTAATCTATCTAGACTACTTCCTACGACTCTAAAAGTATAAAATGAGACTGCAATTATCATAATCACTATTTGCTAATAAACTTAGTACATGACTAAATTATATTCTTAAACTGAATATGATTTATGTAGTAGTTTCTCCTAACATACTTAACCACTAAGTTATCAATCTGCTTAGATAATGGGAAGCTATGATTGTCAAATAGTTAATTTACAAGTTTCTAACATCATTTAGGAGTCAACAAAACAAGTCTCATATTCTTTTTTCAAATCAAATGAAGGAAAATCCATTGTTATGAGTTGAAAATTAGTTACACAGATTAATTAGGTTCTGTATTGGACTTAAAAATCCAAGTATTTAATGGTTTCTGATACTAAGGAAACCTTAGTTGTGTGGCTTTTAGAGCAACAATGTTCAAACCACAAGTATCTCAAATGAAATTCCCTCAAATTTTTGTGGACTGTGATGGATGTTGATATGTGTAATTGCTTGCCCCACTTTATGATATAACTAGTGGATACTACTAATAACCATTGCTCTGCTAAAAAGAGAAATATACCCCACCTTTCTACACAATTTGTGAATATTTATTATATTAAAGATAGTCAAAGCAAATGAATAAAAGAGCAAACTTGATCTAATCATAAAAGTTTCTCTTGAATAACAATAACTTGGCCAGCATAGGGAGACACTATACCAATGTTGAGTTTCTTCTTTGAGCTCAACCATGCTACAACAAGCAAAAGATGTTTGTTAGATATCAAATATCATGTGAATTTCTTTAGCTAGAATGATTTTTTGAAATACTAGACATTATTACTTTAGCTATATCTATCTGCTCTTTCCATTTGGCTACCCTACTTAGTAAATAAACAAGTGAAAATAACAAAGTTAAACCTTTTCACATTTTTTGATTCACTTATAATCAAGCGTAACAACTTATAAAACCAGAAAACAACTTTAAAAAATAAATTAAGGAAGGCAAGAGATATCATAAGTTCTGAAAGGGCATCTAGACCAGAAAAAACAGCAAAGATAAAGCTTTGAGTTTGGTTTCCTCAATAGAACATTAGGAGCTTCAATTTCCACCCCATAGGGTATAAAAATAGCAAAGGTTTTCTTCTTAGGAGTTCTGTACTCAAAATATGTCTGCCTAGCAATCTCATTCTGCAAAAGCAAAACCCAACAATTTTGTTTTAATATTTTGAGCAAATGCTTGGCTTTATGGTTGGTATGTATCTGAAAGTTGCACATATGTAGAGTCCATGACTACTATATTAACTGGAAAAGAAAAATAGCATGGCATTCATGTATATTAAATTGGACTTGATATTGTCATGCATGTTTGAGTCTCGATGCCTCTTATAGAGTTAATTAATAGGTATTTTCATACTGCAGGAACTGCCTTCAGCCTAAAAAAAAGAAGGAAAATAAGTGTGGCTTGACCCTTTTAATTAAGGATTCTCACGAGGTTTTGAAACTATACATTTATCTAAGGGAACTATAGGCTCTGAGCCATTTTACTCTTTATGTTCCATATTCGTTTGAGCCCTTTTGCCACCAACCATTTGTCTTAGGCTCTTATAAGAGGGGATTAATTTCATCCTTGTTTATTTTCTTCTGTGCAGTTATAGATATGTCATCAAGATGTAATAAGGACATTCCTACTGCCAAAAAGAGGAAAAAGTGGACAATGAAAGGAAGACGACCAAAATATGTTCTTAAGTTACCATTAGAAAAAACACCCATACTTCAATCCCCTACCAATGTTGTTCCAATTCCTTCCCAACCATTAATAGCCGAATCAACCCCTTCTCAACCCTCGATTGATCAACCCATGCCATCCCAACCCCCCATTGTTCAACCCATGCCTTCCCAACCCCCCATTGTTATCCTTATGCAACCTAATGTTAATGAATCTATACCTTCATTTATGGCATCCCAATGTGCTCGGGCCAGATTGACGTCATTGTCTTCCCCCTCTGGACAAAATGATTCACCAACCTCAATACCCTCCCGACTTGTTCAGAATGTACTTCAGGAAGTGATAATGTTAATTTTTACCATTATCCAAGCTATATTTCATTAGCAAAATCATCTCTTCCAAAGCTTTTAACCTACTTAATCCTCAATTTTACCTTACTTTTGTAAATAAATACATTTTGGGTTATATTTATCTAAATATACCACTAATCCCCATTTTTGTGTCCTTTTTGTAGATGGGAAGCTTTGTCCAAAAATCCAGATTAATGAGTGACTCGGAATAGCAAGGAGAAGAAGAAAAATGTCAACAGGAAGCGCCTGGTGACACGAAGCAAGCGCCACGCGAAACAGACCGTCAGTCAAGCGCCAACCAAGCGCCAGCCAGGCGCCCCTGTTACGAACCGCCTGGCGGTAACTGGACACCGCCGGGCGGTAGCTGCCAGTTTTGCCCCCTGTTTGCCCGATACCGCCTGGCGGTGAGACCCTGCCGCCAGGCGCCATTGTTCGCTGATGTGGCAAGTTGGCTCCTTTTCTTCTGTTTTCGCGAGGGGAAAAGGATCTTTGGTATTTTGGGAGGCACGAAGAACACATTTGGAGAGCTTGGAGGAGTGCTAGGGCTCGTGGGAACAGCTCCATCTTCCTCCTTGTATCTCTTTCTCTCCCTTTTCTTCCATTTTTAAGCTTGAGCTCTCCATGGCAATGGAGAGCTAAACCCATTTTTGTTGGGGTTAGATGTAGCCACAAAACTCTTGTGTAAATGCAAATGTTTTGATTATATATATGACTCTTTCATTAATTGCTAGTCTTCTTATTTCTTCACTTAAAGCTTGCATTGATTTAGCCATCTCTTGCATGATTTTTGGTTCATTGGGTGTGGAAATATCTTTTGAAACCTAGATTTGAAATAAGAAAACTCAATGGAGCTTGTACCTAGGAATGGGGCTTGACCCATTGGTTGCATTAAAACCTTTGTGCATAAAGCAAATTTGCTTATTAAGAGTTCAAGGAATTGACTTTTAATAAGGAAATTTAGGCTCAATTCATTAAGGAATTAGGGTTTGAGTAATTTTGTGGGTTGGCATTAGCATATTAATGAAGAGGATGTTAAATTGTAGTTGCATGAGAGCATAGTTGGTGAATTCTAACCCCGGCAATATCAAGTCATATCATTTCT
>Ga0209589_1010666_pt1 | contig 13302 bp, 15 predicted proteins | sample CowpeawhiteBW_FD_187525 | JGI IMG/M metagenome (GOLD analysis project Ga0209589, IMG submission 187525) | Root nodule microbial communities of legume samples collected from California USA - Cow pea white BW (SPAdes) (version 2) | ecosystem: Host-associated > Plants > Roots > Nodule | place: USA...
TATAATTAAATAGAGTTTATCATATATATATATATATATATATATATATATATATTGTGCTGTAATTATTGGTCTTGGGAAATGATAAATAACTATTTTCAAATATTTAAAATAATTAAAAAGAATAACACTTTAGAAAGAAAATTATATTAAGTAATAAATAATAAATAAATATTTAATTTTATATATCCTTTATAAGTCAAAATAACAATCCCATGGAAAACTGATGTATGTTTTTTCTTTTTTAAAGTAGCATTTTAGGTTGGGCATGGATTAAGAAAAGAAGACTTAGTCAATAAGGTGTCATATAAGCTTTTTTAGAAAAAAACTTTATTTTGTATGAAAAGCGTTTCACACATTTTCTTTTAAGAAAAAACATAATTCCAAAAGTTAAACCGAGTATTGTTAATATTTTGTATATTTTGAATAAAACCTAATTAATTATATACAGGAATTAGGATTGAAACCTATGCCTAATCAATCTTCTAGGAAGTTTCATTACAATTGACAGTTTCAACGTGTGGTTTGTCCTATGTTATATAAAAGTGAATAAATTTATGCTGTAGTGTAGTAGCCCTACCTACTTTTTAAAACCCAAACATATTCCTCCACGTGGCACATGTGGGCCCACAAATAGAAACCCAAAAATCCTATACCCTGTTACTGACAAACCCATTATTAGGTGCCTCTGAATCCGATATTAGGACCTGCCACATCGGAAAGTGGGGTCCACCTTGTATTTTCTTAAATTTACTATAAAATATTTTTTTTTCTATAGTACAAAAATACCTTTATTAGGCCATTTGGCACTTCACGATGAAACCCATGTTCCACGCAAGAAACCGTGTCGATCCTCTCACAAAATTTGGAGAATTTTCTTTTTGATTTATGAAAGTCAAGAAGAAGAAAGTGGAAGGTATGAAATTATGAAAAAGAAGAAAAAAACCAGAAATTTGTTTGGACTTGTTGTGAGGAAGGAAAGTGACAGAGTGAGTGACACGCTCTTTCTCTCACTCTCTCTCCAGCTTCTTCCTCTGAAAGAATAAAATAATAATTAATATATTTATATTTTTTTTTCTAATTTATAGCAGTAGTAGTACTTCTCTTTATTGCTCTCTTCACTGTATTTATTTTATCCTAAAGTTTTTTCATTCAATTTGAACACAAGCACTCTTCTTCTCTCTCTCTCTCTCTCTCTCTCTCTCTCTCTCTCTCTCTCTCTCTCTTTCATGGGGTAAAAAAAATACCGATGCAATTACTCTTGTCAGAACCTTCAAGACACAATCACAATAACCAGCTTCTATCTATCTATGTATCTATCTGTTGCTGTCATTACTTTGTTTTGTTTTCTTCTGTTACAGCCTCTGCCGTCTTCCGCTGTATGGAGAAGCTACTGCCGTGTGGTGCGTTTTTTTTTTTCTTTTTCTAAATGTGTTTTTTTTTTGTGCGGAATGCAGTTTCTTCGAAATCTTCGTCTATTTGTTCTCATGTCAATTCATTATTCCTTTTTTCAATTTCGAGGGGTTTTGGTTTTTGTTCCTATGTGATCTTTATTTCTAGCTAAATATTTCTTTCTCCGCTCCTCTTTTTGTTTCGCCAAGGCAAAATTTCAAACGAATAGTAGTCCTGGTAAGACCTTCCTTTCAGTTCTTGTGAATTCTTGAGATGGGCGCCTTTGCATTAGCTTCTCAATTTTGTTTCGACCAATTTCTCAGACCTCACTGAGCCGTCACAAGATCTCTCTTCAGCTTTGGTTTATTTTGTTTCCTCTTAACTGTCGGATTGTATTTTTGAAATTTCTGATGTATGGATGCGGGAGGGATTTTAATGTTTGCTCTTTTGTTTCGATTTAGTGGTTTTAGGTTTCACGCATGAATTTAGGTTTTTTTTTCGAGGGTTGTTTTGCTGAATTGGTAGCTGTCTTTATGTTCCGTGATGTGCATCAATCAAATTATCATCACGTTTATTTGAAGTGGTTAATAGTTTTGTTTGTGTGTATATTTTGTCAGGTTTCGGAAAAACAAAATTGGGGATAAGGGGGGAGGTTTAATTGGTCCCTGGAGGGTAGAAGAAAATTTAGGTTTTGCTGTCACTGGTTATGTGTCAGCTATAAACTACCTTTGAGCTGAAATCTGGGTGGAATGGCGCGGGGGAGGATCAGGGCAAGGCTCCGTAGGAGGAGCCAACTTTACACATTTGGTTGCCTGAAGCCAACTACCACTGAAGAGTTGCCCTATCCACTTCAAGGTCCTGGCTACTCGCGAACAGTTTTCTGCAACCAGCCTCAACTCCATGAAAAGAATTCCCTATTTTATTGCAAGAATGATATATCAACCACCAAGTACAATGTCATAACGTTTCTACCTAAGGCATTGTTTGAACAGTTTCGAAGGGTTGCTAACATATACTTTCTTTTGGCTGCTTGCCTTTCGGCTTCTCCAATTTCACCTTTCAGCCCACTGAGCATGATTGCTCCTCTGGCCTTTGTTGTGGGACTCAGTATGGTGAAGGAGGCATTGGAGGATTCTCGCAGGTTCTTTCAGGATGTCAAAGTTAATCGACGGAAAGTTTGTCTCCATATAGGCAATGGGACTTTTGGCCTAAGATCGTGGCAGAAGATTGTGGTTGGGGATGTGGTCAAAGTAGAAAAAGATCAATTTTTTCCAGCCGACTTGCTTCTCTTGGCGTCAAGTTATGAGGATGGAATATGCTATGTGGAGACAATGAATTTAGATGGAGAGACCAACTTGAAGGTGAAGAGATCTTTGGAGGCTACCTTGTTTCTGGATAACGACGAGGCTTTTAAGGATTTCTCTGCAACAATATTTTGTGAAGATCCAAATCCCAATCTTTACACTTTTATTGGGAACTTTGAGCATGAAAATCAGGTTTATCCTCTTGATCCTAGTCAAATTCTCCTCAGAGATTCGAAGCTTAGGAACACTGATCATGTTTATGGAGTGGTCATTTTCACTGGACATGACAGCAAAGTCATGCAGAATTCTACAAAATCCCCTTCAAAGAGAAGCACAATAGAAAAGAAGATGGACTATATCATATATACACTTTTCACTGTCCTTATATTGATATCTTTTATTAGTTCAATAGGATTTGTTGCAAAGACCAAATACCAAGCCCCAACTTGGTGGTATTTACGGCCTGACAATATTGAATATCAGTTTGATCCTGGGAAAATCGGATTGGCTGGGATGAGCCATCTGATTACTGCACTCATTCTCTATGGATATTTGATTCCTATCTCGCTCTATGTTTCAATTGAGGTTGTCAAGGTATTACAGGCAACCTTCATTGACCAAGACATTCAAATGTATGATGATGAAACTGGAACTCCAGCTGAAGCACGGACATCAAATTTGAATGAAGAGTTGGGTCAGGTAGATACCATCCTCTCTGATAAAACTGGCACTTTAACTTGCAACCAGATGGACTTTTTGAAGTGCTCCATTGCCGGTACTGCATATGGTGTTCGTTCCAGTGAGGTTGAACTTGCTGCAGCAAAGCAGATGGCTTCTGATCTTGAGGAGCCGGACATGGATATGTCTAATTTTTCCATTCCTAAGGAGAGTAAAGTGCCATGGGAAAATATTACTGTAGATGAAGAATCTGAACTGGGGATTGTTGCTAATTCCAAGAATGATGAAGATCAAGATCAAAGGACTTCCATAAAGGGATTTGGTTTCGAAGATGATCGCCTTATGAATGGTAACTGGATGAAAGAACCAAATGCCAATGTCCTTTTACTGTTTTTCCGGATATTAGCAATTTGTCATACGGCCATCCCTGAACTAAATGAGGAGACTGACATTTGTACTTATGAGGCCGAGTCACCTGATGAAGGGGCTTTTCTAGTAGCAGCCAGAGAATTTGGTTTTGAATTTTATAGGAGAACTCAATCAAGTGTTGTCATCCGCGAAAGATTTTCTGCCTCAGGACAATTGGTTCAAAGGTGAGATGGTTGTTCACAACAAACTCTACCACGCTTATCCTTTTCCTGTTTTCTTTATGAGAAGGGTGCTGTTCTGACATTTGCTTTTAAATTATTTCTTTTGTGATGTCATAATTCTTACTTTTTATTTGTATGCTTATTTATTTTGGTGTTTTGTTTGAGTTATACAGAGAATATAAAATTTTGAATCTGCTGGACTTTACTAGCAAAAGGAAGCGCATGTCAGTGATTGTGCGTGACGAGGAGGGAAACATCATTCTTTTTTGCAAAGGAGCTGACAGGTTAGCATATTCATGTGTTTTTTGTCTTTAATATTGTCGGCTCAGCTGAACTGATGGTGTTAATGATCAAGTATGACCTTCTATCAGTTTCCACAATGGAATAATTAAAATCCTTTTCATGATTGGAGTTTATATTCTACGAGCATACTATGTAATCACAACAACTCTTTGCTTCCAGAAAAAGTTTGTTGTGAAAATACGCATATGCTGTCTTAGTATAGATACTTTTGATTTCCCTGTGTAAGCTTCGCATCCATTACTTTCTTGCTTGATTGTGCAGCATCATATTTGATCGACTGTCTAAGAATGGAAAAATGTATTTGGACGCTACTACTAGACATTTGAATGAATATGGAGAAGCTGGCTTGAGAACACTAGCCTTGGCCTATAGAGAGCTTGACGACCAAGAGTACTCTGATTGGAATAACAAGTTTCAGAAGGCCAAAACAGCTGTTGGAGCTGACAGAGAGGCAATGCTTGATCAGGTTTCAGATGTTATGGAAAGAGAGTTGATACTTGTTGGCGCTACTGCTGTAGAGGATAAACTACAGAAAGGGGTAGGTTGTTTCGTTATTTATACAGTCAAAATAAAATATCTTCTTGCTTCGCTCTTTGCCTCAACATTTTGTTCTCATCAGGTGCCTCAATGCATTGACAAACTTGCTCAAGCTGGTCTAAAGATCTGGGTATTGACTGGGGATAAGATGGAAACTGCAATCAACATTGGGTCTGTCCTCTGCAAATTATTTAACCACATAACACCATCCCATTTTTGTTCTGAATTTATTTGTCAAGTTACTTGAAAATGCTTGTGTAATTGAATTTTGTGAAACTTCTGTTTCTGTTCTCTGCAGATTTGCTTGTAGTTTACTTCGACAGGGCATGAGGCAAATCTGTATCACAATGAATTCAGAAACCAATGATTCGAAAGAGGTAGTTTTTTCATTGAGATAGTAGAGAAACTCACTAATAGACATGAGTTTCATCTGATATTAGGCCTGGCTCTTGTAACCCCTCAGGTCATCAAAGGTAACATCTTGAATCAAATCACCAATGCCTCGCAAATGATAAAGCTAGAAAAGGATCCACATGCTGCATTTGCATTAATTATTGATGGGAAAACTCTAACGTATGCTTTAGAAGATGATGTCAAACTCCAATTTTTGGGACTGGCTGTCGGCTGTGCGTCTGTTATTTGTTGTCGTGTGTCTCCAAAGCAAAAAGCACTAGTAAGAACTTTTTCCTTTTTCATCGATTCCTTTGTAAGATCTACTCTAATAGTTTATACTGCATCTCAATAATGGATCACTATAAATGATGCTACTGTCAATAATTCGAGTGAAAAAACATTGACAACTGTATGCATATATGTTGATGTTATATGGGAAAGATCGGGTATGGAGTTCTGTTGTGAAATATTGTTACTTAAATGCTTCTGTAGGTAGATTTTATCTTAATCTAATTTAATCTCAATCTCTTTATCAAGTGTACGAGTATAATTATAAAATGTATACTGCTTTGTTGTGTTCTAATCCCTTATTCCTTTGGAGTCAGGTTACAAGGCTAGTGAAAGAAGGAACTGGGAAGACCACTTTGGCCATTGGTGATGGTGCAAATGATGTTGGCATGATTCAAGAAGCTGACATTGGTGTTGGAATCAGTGGGGTTGAAGGTATGCAGGTAAGTGTCCAGCTCTTTTATGCATGACTATGCGTGCTAAATTATATCTGCGCATGATGTATTCTAACATACTCTTTTAGGGTGCAACACTATATGATTAATTTTCACAATATAAATCAAATTTTGGTTTTGTATACCTTTGGTGGTATTTTAGAAAATGACTGCGGTTAGGAATATTGGGAGCCTGTGATGTTTGTGTTTTAGAATTCTTCATGTTGGACTCGGGTTACGATCTTTTGTCAAGCCTTTTCAATGACTTTATTGTTGTTAGCGCTGACCAAGGGGGCGAAGCTTTTTGCTTTGGATGGAATATATTGAGCTTCCTTGTTTTATCTTAAACTACCAGATGAGGATCATTCAGTCTGAATTTATCGAAGAGTAAACATTTTCATTGTGCTCAACACTATTTTCCAACCTATCAGCTTCATTCCCTGAATGTTAACAATGTTTTCAGCGTACTAGTTAATGTTAATTTTTTTTTACAGTAATTAATATTTTTTTAGTCTAACTTATAGTTTTTGCTATGAAATATGAATATGGACTTCATGGAATTGTCAGCCGAGCAATATTTAAATTTAGCAAATTTGTGTGCTTCCGTTCATGTGAAATAATGCAAAATCTCACCTTGCTGACTACTTTTCATATTTACAATTTTACATCATCAACTGTGAAGAATAATTTGGTTAAAATCTACAATTGGTCTAGAACATTCGTACTTCAGATAAAGAAAAAACAGATGTGTGTTCCTTTTCTGTTTGGAAGCATATGCCATTTGTTGAAGTTGTGGAACTCAAGCTTTCAAATTCTTTTCAGGCAGTAATGGCTAGTGACTTTTCTATTGCCCAATTCCGGTTTTTGGAGCGGCTTCTGGTAGTCCATGGACACTGGTGTTACAAGAGAATTGCACAAATGGTAATTGATATATTTATCTTGAATCTTGATCATTATTCTCATATCTTCAATGTCTTTGATGTCAAATTCACTGTTATCCTGTGCATGATAGAGATAAATTGAATCTTTAACATGTTGTTTCTGTTTTGAACTGACTCGTATATTTCCCTTCTAAAGTGATTCGTTATTTTTACCAGATATGCTATTTCTTCTACAAAAATATAGCATTTGGCCTCACCATTTTCTATTTTGAGGCCTTTACGGGCTTCTCTGGACAATCGGTTTATGATGACTGGTACATGATATTGTTCAATGTTGTTCTTACATCATTGCCTGTCATTTCTCTTGGAGTTTTTGAACAAGATGTTCCATCAGAAGTTTGCTTACAGGTTTGTTCCGTTGAAACGCCTTCAATGTAGTCTGTACTTTTGTCCGTGTTTGGATGAATCTAACCTATGATGTGCCATCGCTCATTGCAGTTTCCTGCACTGTATCAGCAAGGACCCAAAAACTTGTTCTTTGACTGGTATAGAATCTTGGGATGGATGGGGAATGGTCTTTATTCCTCCCTCGTCATCTTCTTCCTTGTCATTATCATCTTCTATGACCAAGCATTCCGTGCCAATGGCCAGGTCGCAGACATGGCTGCTGTTGGTACCACAATGTTCACTTGCATCATCTGGACTGTGAATTGCCAGATTGCACTGACAATGAGCCATTTCACATGGATCCAACACCTCTTTGTCTGGGGCAGCATAACCACTTGGTACCTCTTTCTCTTGTTATATGGCATGCTTCCACCAAAATATTGCAAATCTGCCTACAAAATATTGGTGGAGGTTCTTGCTCCTGCTCCTATTTATTGGACAACAACCCTATTAGTAACAATCACATGCGTTCTTCCTTATCTCGCCCACATATCCTTGCAAAGATGTTCTCATCCCATGGATCATCACATTATCCAAGAAATCAAGTACTACAAGAAGGACATTGAAGATCAACACATGTGGACGAGGGAGCGGTCTAAAGCAAGGCAAGAAACGAAGATTGGATTCACGGCAAGAGTGGAAGCAAAGATTAGGTATTTTAGAAGTAAATTGCAGAAGAAGCAGCAGCAGTCTTCAGTGGGCTCTTCAGTGGGCTCTTTGTCTCCATTATGACAATTACAAACACAGTTTATTAGTTTTCACACCTTTTAGGAGTTGCATTTTTTAATTTTTTTAGCTCTAGTCTCATTTAAATTCTTTTCGTGCTTATGTGTATGGGTGAATTAAAGCCCCTTGCATTAAGAAAAAAAAAAGTGAGCTGTTGTATGTAACATATTTAAGTAGAAGAGCTCACCAAGCTAGTAAGTTCTGAATGATCAAAGTGTATTTCTTGCGTAGCAGATGGTTATATATAATTCAAATGATGTTGCCAAGTTGTGCTAAACAGTTTTACGGTATACCTGGTTTCGAAGTTAAAAAAATATATTATTGCATTTTTTTTTAATGAAAAAGGACTTATGTTTCAATGCAAATATGTGGTTCAGATTAATTTTATTCACACATCTTAATCACATTCAGTGACTCAACTAATTTGATCAAAAATAAATTTTACTGATATTTCAATTCTATTCAGTAGTTCAAAATTAATTTTTGCTAGTAAAAATTCTTGCTGACTGATGAGTGAGTTTCTTAAACACATCTTTTAAACTCCATTAAAGCACTTGTATAGAAGTAGAAGTTGAGAAGGATCGTAAATCTGAAATAAGAAAGTCACAGCAAGGGATGGAAATGGAAAGATGAGAGAAACAAGAGGGTAAGGAAACGACAAAAATGGTTATAATCAGCTCAATACAAATTGTCTTAGAACTTTTTCTCTTTTGTATCTGTCACCTGTCAGAACTATTTTGGATACGGCAGCACTTATCTATCTGTACTTGACAACTACGGCTATCGATATCTTTCACTTAATACAAAATATGAGATAAAAATATCTCCTCCTTTTGCTTCGTTGTTATGAAATCAATTTTCCTATCCCCCTCCCATGAGGGTATGGGTTTATTTTTGTTTACTGTGATTGCAAATTTATATTATTAGCTAATTAAATATTTTAAAATAATTATTACATAAATGTATAATTTATAATTAAACAATAATACAAAAACTTTTAATTACCAATAACCGTAAACTAACTTGTTAAAATATCAACATACAATCTCGATCTAAGTGGTAACCTAACCTTCTTTTCAAGAAATATTTAGATTTTAGTGTTGTGTATAAATTTTTTTTCTTAATTTTCCTGTGTAGAAAAAGAATGCAAATCATGAAAAGAATATTATTTTTTAAATATACCTTCTTAATTAAGCTGAATATGGTGTTTGAAGATGGAGGGTTCGTGAGTGTGTTTGACAAGTTATTTTTACAGTAAAAAGAAGGTATAATTACTGATTTAGTTCCTTAAATTTTTGATTTTATTCAATTTGATTCTTTAATTATTGGTTTATTCAGTTTAGTCTTCCAATCATGTAAAAATATTCAATGTGGTCATCTCTGTTAAGTTGGAGTTAATAGGTGTCTTGTGGACACGTGTCAAACCATATTTTTTTTTAGTTTTAATTTTTTAATTATTTTTTCTAAAAAATTTATAAACAGTCATGTGTAGGTTACCGTCGTGCCACATGACAATTTATGATATTGACACGTGGTAGTGATAATTGTTATTTTTAATCTAGTCATCTATTTAAATTTTTGGTTCAATTTAGTAACCCTATTTTTTAAAATAATTCAATTTTGTCCTCTCCAATCTGATACTAAATTATTAGATAACCTTAATTACAACTTATATATATATATGTTACAATAATTGTTTTGAATATATATATATCAAATAACTCTACCTAAATATTCAAATTATTTTATTTTTTTACATTTTTACTTGTAATTTCTTATACTTAAAATGTTGTACACTTGTAAAAAATAAAATATTTAGGTGTAGTGATTTGATGTATAAATTAAAAAAATATATTTTAACATGTATATATAAATTATAATTAAGCTTATTTACTAATTTTGTCTCAAATTATAAAGGATAAAATTGGATCGTTTTAAAAAATAGGGATACTAAATTCAACCAAATATTTAAATAGATGACTAAATTGAAAACAATTATTACCACTGCATGTCACGACTATAAACTGCCACGTGACACGATGGTAACCTGACACGTGGCAGTTTATAAATTAAAAAAAATTGAAAATTTCACCTACGTGTACTTTACGAACACGGTGTTAATTCTAACTTAATGAAGAAAATCAAATTGAACATTTTTAAATAATTGGAAAACTAAATTGAACAAACCAATAATAAAGGAATCAAATTATAATAAACCTAACAATTAGGAGACTAAATTAATAATTATACCTAAAAAGAATTGATTGTGATAAAATTTTCCATTGAATTAATTAATCAAAATTGAAATAAATCAAGTTATTAACAAAGCTAGCAAAATTTTCTCATCACCAACATAATGATAAAAACATACTCAAGCATTTCATATAATCTTATTGGTTTAATGAAAATAAGTTTGTTTAGAATATAAATCAATTTTAGTACTTTTTATTTATTAATTTTACTCTAATTGCTTTTATTTTTCCTTTTGTTATATCTACTAATTTACTTGAAATTATTTTGTTCCTTTTTTTTTTCATTTTAGAAGTTATTTCGTAGGGATGACAATTAGGGTCTGGCCTGCGGGCCCGGCCCGCAAGCCCGCATAAAATTAAAAGAAAAAAAAATTTGCACTTGTGTATATTGATTACTTCTTTTATGGACTCTTGCATTAACATTTCAAATTCTTGTACAACTGGAAAAGACAAGTGTATTATGTAATTTTTAATGTGCTAAAATTTAAAGAATACATTGTGTATGTCATAGTATGAATATGATGAAAATGTTGAATTATCAATTTATCATCTAATTCCCCAAAGTCTTTATTTAATTTTGTGAACTTCTTAAAGTTTCTCAATTTTTAAATATTTAAAGTTTTATCATACAAAATAAAAAATTAAATAAAAAAAATATTTTTTTTTTAAAAAAGCGGACCGACCTGCTAGCCTGCGGGCCAAGGAGTATGCGGAGCGGGCCAGTATTTTCAGCCCACATAAAGTATGCGGGGCGGGGCGGATCAGCCCGCGTTGTGCGGGCCTTATGCAGGGCCGGGCCGGCCCGTATTGCCACCCCTACTTTCGTCTATCTTTTATCGTATACTTAATTTAAATATAAAATTATTATATATATGAATGGAAATAAATATTTTTTTAGAAAAGGAAAAGACCACATTAGCAGCAGTGAATTGGTCTTAGAACTCAGAAAATTTGTTTGAATGAAAAGCGCTAAGAGTAGAGAGAGAAAGTCTTATTTCCATTTTTACCCTCACCTTTTCCTGATTTCGCATTTATGTCCTCTTCTGCCTTCAGTTTCTCTGCTACGTCCTTTCTCAGTTATCAATTTCTAGGGTTTAATTTACCACCCAAGGGTTTCGCTTTCATGCAATGGAACGTTTGGTTGGAAACAAGTTCCGTCTTGGCCACAAGCTTGGTAGCGGAGCCTCTGGCGAGATCTATCTCGGTTTGTTCTCTTTCTTCCACGCTTTTAATGTATGGTTATTTACTTTCAATTATTCATTCATTGATTTTTCTTTCAGGTGTTAATATACAGACAGATGAAGAGGTTGCAGTTAAGCTCGTGAGTACTACTACTATGACTTACTCTAATTCACAAACTGTTGACTTCTACTTTTAATGTTTGCTAATCCGAAACACAGTTTGCATGAATCGGTAAACGTCGCTCTAGTTCTTTTAGGTGTGGTTGGTTGTTTATAATCTTTTGTTGGGAAATTGTAAACGGTTGTATATATGCTATGAAGTGTCGTGTAGTGTAATGTGTGAGAAACAGTGTGCTGTTGGACGATGTTTTAATTGATTTAATTTTTATGGATGAAGTAGCGTGGCCAGAGGTGCCAAAAGGTGTGCCGTAAGTCTGTTTCTTGAGGAATTTGTCTCTTGTGCCTTAGTTTCCCAACTCCATGGGACGTCTGGCCATATATTTAATGCAGCTTATCCTCTGTCATTGGTGGTATTGATGATAGTTGACTTTTTTGAAGAACTGCGTTGACTGTTGAGGATTAGAGATATGTTTTATGAAATGTTTCTTTTCCATTTCTTTTTGCCTTTTAATTCAGGAAAGTGCCAAAGCCAAGCATCCTCAAACTCTGCATGAGTTAAAGTTTTATAAAATAGTGCAAGGAAGAAGTAATGTCCTTTCTTACTGAATTTCTATCCTTCCTATCTCTATTCCTACTTGTAGAATCTGTATTACTCAGCTTAAATGTTTTTGGTTCACTATCTTTATTTGACAGCTGGGATCCCAAAGGTGAGATGGTTTGGCATCGAAGGAGACTACAATGTCCTTGTGATGGAATTACTGGGCCCTAGTCTCGAGGATTTATTCAATTTCTGTAACCGGAAATTGTCCCTCAAAACTGTTCTCATGCTTGCTGATCAGATGGTGGGATGTCTTGCATTGTGTAGATACTCTTCTAATTTACGTTTACATTTTGTTTTAAGTGGGGCAATCTCGAACTGTTTGCAGATAAATCGAGTTGAACTTGTTCATTCCAGATCATTTTTACATAGGGACCTCAAGCCAGGCAACTTCCTAATGGGTTTGGGGAGGCGTGCAAATCAGGTACTGGTTTGATGCCTGCTTTTCCAATCATTTTATTTTTGTCCCTTTATGTCATCTCTTAAACTTGGATGCATCCTTCTAAAATTTACCTCTTTTATAGGTTTATATCATTGACTTTGGCCTTGCTAAGAAATATAGAGACAACTACCGACATATTCCTTACAGGTATTTTGTTTCATTTTCACTTTTTTTTTATTTTGTGTGCTTGTGATGTGATCCCAACAAGGCTTATAGCTTGGGTCAACGCCTAGGCCCAAATCATGCTTAAGGCCCAATACATGGTCCACATGCACCTTCAAGCCCAAGTCCATCAAAAGGTCCAATAACAAGGAGCATGCTCAAAAAGATCCAATTAGACTTCATTCAAGATGGCCCAAACCCACATGGGCTTCTCATACTCTTCACATGGGTCAAAGAAGATGTGAAGATTTGAAGAGGTGTCTCAAAGAGCAATAGAATAGCAATTTAGGCTTTGCTTTCTAGAATAATAAGTCAAACAATGAGTAGTTTAATTGATAAAATTGAGCTTGACTAAGCCCAATAGGAGATTTGGCCATGAGCTATCAAAAGAGTCAAGGTGGACTATATGGAAATCTAACACTTCTTCCTACACCTCATGGATCCAAAACATCCAAGGGTTAGGAATGCTTCCTCCTTTTCCAAGGCATCATCCAATGGCCAAGATCAAGCCTCCTTCTCCAAGCTTGATCTAAGGGCCAAGATCAAGGCCCACTCCATCCAAAGGCTCTCCTTT
>Ga0209589_1010668_pt1 | contig 13301 bp, 4 predicted proteins | sample CowpeawhiteBW_FD_187525 | JGI IMG/M metagenome (GOLD analysis project Ga0209589, IMG submission 187525) | Root nodule microbial communities of legume samples collected from California USA - Cow pea white BW (SPAdes) (version 2) | ecosystem: Host-associated > Plants > Roots > Nodule | place: USA...
AAAAAGGAAGCATCTCCAGAATGGTTTTTTTGCTGGGTCGGTCAGAGAGAATGAGAAGATAGAGAAAGAAGAAAGAAGCCGCTGCCAGAGAGAATGAGAAAGATAGAGAAAGAAGAGAGAAGACGGTGGCAGAGAAAATGAGCAAGAGAGAGAAAGCATTGGTGACAGCAGAAGCGGAGAAGACACGGAAGAGAGAGAAAGATAATATACAGTTCAGATTTTCAGAAGTTTTTGATTTTTTTTTAAAAAGTGAAAACGCTGAGAGAGTGACACGTAAGCTCTTTTACTTTTTGTAGATAAAAATTTGAATTACGAAGAAAATCAGATATATTATTCAATGTAAAAACTTCCTTTTGTTAGTTCACAATTGTATAATGATATTGATTCTCTAGTTTGTCATATTATAGCTTTATGCTTTTCCAATGCTTCAACTACCACCAACTTCCTAAACTTGGAATCCTTGTTTTCAGGGATTCCTCCAAAGAGTTGTACAAATGTTTAAAAAGAAGGATAATCCATTTTTGCCCTACATATCCAATCACAAAATTAATCAATATTTAATATTTTTTTCTAAAATTAATTAATTATAAATATGAATAATATTTAGTTTTTTATATTTAATAAAAGGATCAATAAGTATACATCTTTACTAATTTCTTTTATTATAAACTGACGTAAGTACATGTGTGAGCATATGTGTATGCATTTTTTTAAATATGTGTGATATTATATTAGTAAGTAATGATATTATAATATTATTAAATTAATATATAAAATAAAATTATATTTATTAAAAATAAAGTAAAATATATCAAAAAATAATAGAATAACAGTTAATAAATAGGAAAAAAGAAAAAAAATAGAAATAGACGATTTTATAAAAAATTTGTAACAATAACTGTCAATTTTTAAAATTTAATAAATAATTATATTTTAAAGGGTAAAATTAGAATTTTGAAATTTAATACAAAAGAGAAAATCTTCGTATTGTTATAAATTACTAAAACATAATTAATTTATTTGATATTCTAATTGAACATTTATATAATTATATATTTTTTTTATTATTTAACGTCAAATGATATAAAATATAAGTCTTCTTGATTTCGAAATTTTTAATAATACTATACTATTTTACTTAAATTATTTTAAAAATATTTAGTCAATATTTAAACAAGTATAAACTAATAGAGATAGATATATGTGTTGTGTCACAGACATGATAAATATAATTTTTTTATATTAAATACTCAAACCTTCGCTCTCAAACTTATTTTCATTACTAAAAAGAACTTTCAATCAATTTATACTTTTTTAAAAGAATCACAATAAAGAAGCACAAAATAAATGGAATGATTAGTTGAACTAAGTAGGGTAGAAAGAACTTAAAAATTAGGGACCCCTAAACTATAATAATGTGGACTACAATATAAAATACTATTTTACGTATAAAATATAATAAATGATTTTTTCACTTTCAACATGCTTTAAATTTCACTTTAGTGTTAATATACTTTTAGCAACTTGATGACTGGGATAAATATCTCTAATAGATTGTAACGTCTCTTAAGAGAAAGTGGGTCATAAGTATACTTTTAGAATTATTTGTGTGAACCTCTCATAAGCTTTCATTGAAAAAAAAAAGGAATGAAAAGAAAGTAACTTCTTTAAAAATCTAAAATCAAAACATGTGTATAAATTAAAAAAAAGGGTTAAATATTTTTTTTGTTTCTTAACTTTCGGTGAATCTTAGAATTAGTTCATCTTGAAATTTTAAAATTTTGGACTAATTTAATCCTTCATTTTTTCAAAATACGTGGATTTAGTCATTTTAATTAAATTTTGTTAAAAATTAACTTATAGAGAAATTAATTAACTTCTATAAATTATTTATACATACACTAGTTTTAAACTTTAAAAAATGTTTTTTTTTTTGTATAAATGCTATTTGAAAAAAATATATTCACATCTAAAAAACTTAGAATTAAAATTTTAGAGAGGATTTGAATTAGTTGCTACCATTAAATTTCAACCGTGTTTCCGAAGATGATTGATCTAAAAGATATGATGGTGTTGGAGAATTGATTCCGGTGCAAAAATAATAAATCAACGTGAATTTTTTACCTTTTAATTAATTTTGAAAACTAAATATATACTAATTTTATATTAGAAAATCAATTCTGACCAATTTTACATCACTTTGATATAGAACCAAACACACATTTAGTCTATCACTTTCAACTTAAAATTTGAAGATAATGATCTTACAAGTCTTTTTCTTAGTATTCCATTTTTTTCATTTTTATTTAATTTAATATTTATATTTGTACTAAATTTTCAACAATTGTGTTCTTTACATTACATTGATCATTGTTGAAGTATCATTTGATGAGCACTTATAATTTTCCAAGGTTTTCATTTTCAATTTGGTTCCTACTAAGTACAAACCTAGTGAGAGCTAAGAGTTAGAGATCCCTTTTCCAAGTTGCATGAAAATGCACAAACCCAGCAAAAGAGACTTCAAGTGGACACTTTTCTTACACCTAAACACCTTTTCTCATTCATTTTGGCCTTTTATGTTTCTCCATCCTCTCTTCACCCTTTCCCCCAATTCCACTTTCCATTTCTCTCTCTTCCAACACTGTCAATTCATTACACAGGTTTATAAACTCTGATTATAAACATATCTGCTTTACATAATCAAAACCATTCTAAATGCATCTTTTGCATCATTATAAAAGCCATTTACATTATTAGTACACTTTAATGATATTGTATTCATCACTTCAGAGAACTAACACAAAATGAGTCATTACAGTACATGGAGTTTCCTTTTACCAAAAAGCCTCCAAACTGTGACATATACTCAGTGGTTGAAGGAGTTTGAATTCAATGATAGTTCCAAAGTTCTTAAACATCTTATAACTTATATTAATTTAACACTATTCTCATTTTTACCTAAGAAAAAAAGGTACATATAAGTTGTCACAGTTTTGATATAGAAGAAGTACTTGTATACTAAAAGTATTGAAAATCTTTTCCATACACACCCCATAGAGAACAGTTTTTGTTGTCTGCCTTTAAATAGAGCAAGTTTCTCCAAGCCCGCCAAGTTAGAATCAGATATTGCTCTTTCTTTTCTTCTCTTTTCTCTCTCTTTCTTCTTCTTCTTCTTCTTGTGTGATCAATGCCACAATGTTGCTGAAACATTCTCACCCTTTTGCCTCCACTTGCCATGGAAAGTCACACTCATAAGAGGGGTGAAGATATGGGTGTTGGTGGTGTTATGAGTTGTAAAAGGTTGCTTCTTGGAGCATTGCTATCTTTAGGAGTCATCTGGTTTATGTTTCTTGCTATCTCAGTGAACCGACAAACCAAAAGAACAGTGATTGCTCCAATGAATGTTGTCTCCAAGCATTTGAAGTTGGTCAGCATGCAGAGGCATGTCTTGCATTCATCAAATTCTAGACTCTTCATAGTGAGCAAAAGAAGAGTGCCAAATGGACCTGATCCAATACACAACAGGTACAACATTTGTGTTTTTTCTGAAATGCTTTACGATGATGCTTTTGTTCATGTAATTTGTTGCATGGTTTAAACAATGAAAAGAAACAATTTTTCTCAAGAACCTTCATTCATGCCCTCTGATTAGACTCAGCTAGTTGTTACTTTTCTGCATTCATCTTAGTTATTTGGTGTGAAACTGAAGCATGAAGTGCATATCTTCAAACACATGCTTGAAAAAACATGAAACAAAACAAAAACATGTTTTAGTTTTACTGATACATTGATTCATGTCAGATCATGAAAATGAAGGAAGAAGCAGCAGACATTGTTGGAGTTAATTCATGATCCATTTGATTTGATTCAATTCATTAGGACTTAGCTAAAGGGGGAGCTGAAGCATGATTTTTCACTCTTTATGAAAAGCTCCTTTAACTAACAATCTTTCTCTTATTTTCATGAGAAACCAAAAAAGACATCGGGTGAAGAACTGTGCCACTTTAGTTATTGGGGGAAAAAAGAATTGGGTGCCTCCTTTTCCTTTCTATGGAAAGCTTGATTAATTTATTGGAGGATCATGAACTACTTTTAACCTTATTTGCATAAAACAATCCAATTCATGTCTTATTTGAAATTGGAATTTTGCTTCCTATTGATGATGATGTTATTGTTAAATGTTTTGAGGACCCTTTATGATGATGATCATCACACTGTTGCACTATGCACTGCACAATTCTACCGTACCTTGGAATTTCATTTCATTTCATTTCATCTCTCATATTCTGAACTATTATTCAGGAGAGCAGTGAAAAGCAGAGAGCCACCTACACAAGCATGAGCATTGCATTGTGAAGTTCCAAAGCAAGTTTGAGGTCAAATCATAGAAGAAATTTTGCTATTCTCTTGTGGAAGAAGAATTCAGAGTGTGTTCTTATAAGATCATGTTATGATTACTTGTTACATAGTATGATTGCAAGTGCTTTTGAGGTTCTAAGTGTGATCCTTAATGTTTTCTATTTTTTTTTTCTTTCTTCTCTTTGAAATGTACCCTTTTGATGGTGTTGTAAATCAAGAACTTAGGAAATGAAGTAACCAAATTTTGGATGCAATCCAATTTTCTCATCATTCTTATCCTAAAAACTACACGTGAGAATTGAGAAAGACTACCCTTTTCAACACTATTTACTTTTTCCCCTTATTTATGGAAAGAAAAAAAAAACTTTTTCCTAGATTTATTTAGATTTTTGGATATGCTGTGGGAAAAAGAAAAAAGAAGAGAAAGCATTTGTAATTTTTGGATTATTTGGAGCAGTAGACAAGAAGAAAGGCCAAGTCTCCATGCATCATATTATTAGTTAGGTTTTAATTTTTTTAAGTAATCTTGGGGAATTCCTTTTATGGTGGCACCCTCTTTCAAGTGCCTTGTGTTCAACAAAGCACTTTCCCTAATTTAAAGTTCATACATATAAACAATTCCTTTTCATTTCCCTTTTTACCTTCATCAATGCATCAAAATAAACATGGCTTCTCTTTGCCCTGCCATGTGGACCATATAGTGATGCCACTTAGTTAATATTTAAGATCACACAAAATAAAACATATACATAGGGCTCTAAAATAGACCCTATAATAGCCTCAAGTATAGGAAGGTTCCTACTGCAATATTTGTCTAGTGCCTTCATAATATTTTCTTGGTTACACTAAACATCTTTCTGTCAAATCCTACACAAATGTTTTTTTTTAGTTTCATTTTTTCGAAGATCAGAAAGAGATTATATAAACGTGATCTGAACTAACTTTATATAAGGAATTGACGTCATTTTTCTATTGAAAATCGGTTTTTTTATCAGTGAATGTTAGTTGGTAATTTTGTTAGTGGAGAAGTTGAACTCAGAGTATCTCTCGATCTGTCTCTCTTTTATATACTTCAAATCAATCTTATATCTTTCAAATATTAGTGAAAGTTGAACCTACAACCTCTCGATTTTTTTTATCAGCGAATGTTAGTTGGTAATTCTGTTAGTAGAGAAGTTGAACTCAGAGTATCTCTCAATCTGTCTCTCTTTTATAAACTTTAAATCAATCTTATATCTTTCAAATGTTAGTGAAAGTTGAACTTACACCCTCTCTCACTTTTTCAACCGATTTTTACTACTAGACTAACTTAATAACTTTAAAATATTAGGTTTATAGACCTTCGTATTCAACTTTATCATTTTTACCTGGTGTGGAACTCATACTGATACTTGTTCTGAGCTATTTTTCATTAACATTAATGTGATGGATTATAGATGAATGGAATTTCAGAGATTTTTGCAAATTGAGGTATGACACTAAAGGCAAATAAATAAGCAAAGGAGCAATCCCTGGGTGGTGCTTTTTCTTTTTATGTTTGCTTTTTCATTGTGGTGTGATTTTCTATAGATTCGAGAAGGATGTGACTTGGTCGAAAGTAAGTGAGATTGAAATTATGAATCTGTTTGATTTTTGTTCCTCCATTGCATGGGAGACAGATTCTCACCCCTGCCAGTGTTTGTTTCTCTTTCGCAGATGAGTCTGCTCAATTGGATCACAATCTCTCTTTCTTTACCATTTATCAAACACCTTCTGGATCTCTAAGGGGGTCCCATTTCTCCTTTGTTTCAATTTTACTTACTATTTTTAGTATTTTATTATGGAAAATTATTTTTTTACTATTAAATTTTGACAATTTTTTCTTACAATCTTAGGTATCATCTTTTAAGTGATTTTTTCATTTTTTCTTTTATCTCATTCTTAATATTTCAAAACCACTTAAAAGATGACTCATGTTGTAAGAGAAAGTTGTCAAAATTTAGTAGTCTAAATATCATTCTCCTTTTAGGTGTCATCTTCTAGGTGGTTTTCCATTTTCTTTTTCTCATTTTTAATATTTCAAAATCACTTAAAAAATGACACCTCATGTTATAAGAGAAAATTGTCAAAATTTAGTAGTCAAAATATCATTCTCTTTTTATTATTTCACTTCCACAGGAAATACAAAATAAATAAAGTATGTCTGATAGAAAATAATTGGAAATCCTACATACATAATCGAATTATAAGATACCAGCACAAGCTTCACACACATGTGTCTCTGATTTTTTAACTTTCAAGAGAAAAATAAATTGAAAGTAATAATATAAAGTGTCTGAATATTAGAAAAGAAACTACAAATATAACTAAAAAAAGTTAAATACGTGACAATCTTAGAAAAAAAAATTAATATAGTTGTTATTATTGAAAGTTAGTTAATTTAAAAAGTAAAATTGAAATCATGAAACATGTACTATAAAAGAAAAGAATCTTCTTTTTATACATACATATATATATATATATATATATATATATATATATATATAGATAAATTGATGTAAATGTCACGTCTGAGACAACTATTAGTTTTGGTAAAATTAATTTAAGTTAAAATTCTACTATTTTAATAAAAATAAAAAACAAGTTATATTAATAAAGATTATTTTTTTTCTTATTATTAAAATTTTTTTCTTTCTTAAACGAAATTATATATTATATCATTTCATGTGAAGTTATTTTGTTTTATTTTTAAACTAAATTATATACTATTTTGTTCCTACACTTTATAAAAATAATGTAAAACATTATTTACAACAAACAAACGGTAATTGAAGTACCGTGAACTATAATATTGTAAAATGTGTTGAAAATAATATTTTATATAACCTCTTATAAAATATAAAATATAAGGAGAAAATAGATACATAATTTAATTTAAAGACCAATAAGAAAATAGTTTGAAAAAAAAAACATATTTAATATTAAAGTAATAAGAAGAATCTTTGATTAAAAAAATGAGGACCTTCAATTGTTTATTTATTTGAATTGAAATTTTCATATTCCTCCCCTCATAATACGCCACACAGGGTTCAAAGTCATTGATATAATCATTTTGTTCAAGAACATTGCTTTGCTTGATTGGAATGATCCACATAAGTTGCCATCATCCTTTACTTTTCTAAACTATGAACATTGACCCAATAATTTTCATTTTATTATTTGGAGAATTTAGACAAAGGAAATTCCTCCACACCAAGTTAGATTGCATAAATTATTTTATATATTTTATCTAAAAACCTTTCAATTTATTTATTTATGAGAAACTCATATCTTAATATAAAACTGATTGATGACTTTTTTTTATCTTATTTTAATAAATTACTCGGTCAAAAGTCTTCAAACGACAACTGTTTTAATAAAGTATAAATTCAGCTGAGACATAAACATGATTTGAATCAACGACACATGTTGACCTTTCAAAGTTTCGTATAAATTTAAATAAAAAATCCAATTCATCACGCATTCCAATACAAGCTAATAATAAATAATAAATAATAAATAATCTTAATCCTTACAAAATTTTCATCTAATCTTCTTATTTACTAGAGAATTTATAAAAACTATCATTAACATAATTTTTTTTTTCTCAATGGTTCAAGGAACTAAATCTTCCACAATGACATTATCACTACATGAGATCTCAACCTTATGAGATCATGCAACTTAATGCATTATAGAATAAATGAAGAGTTTAATTAAGGGTTTATTCATCATCATTATTATGAAATTTGAGTTTTGAGTCTGAGTTTTATAATATTGTCTTCTACCGAACATTAAAAATACATTGATATTAGTACTGTAAAAATCTTTATAGCATATTTTGAAACATAATAATCATTGTTCATTGTTCATCAGTGTATTTTTTAAAGCATAACAGAGGAATCACACACAAAGACTCAGCAGAGAATCCAATTTGATAATTCACTACAAATAATAAATCATTCTAAGATCCATGTAACAACAAACATGAAGTGTTGAAATGGCCACCTAGGAGTATTTTTACTCAAACAGAAATCAAATGCTTCAAACTTTCCAATCAATTAGATGTAGATGATGAACATAACATCATGAGATGTCTTTACAGAGGACAAGTAGATGATGATGATGATGTCCAATGTTTTTGGTCTTGAGGACATGTTTATATATATTTTTGAGGATTAAAATCCGAGGTATATATTCCAAACATCTTGGACGGACATCATCAGAGAGATTGCATTTGGATACAACAAACAGTGAAACAAATAGATCTCATAAAATCTAACCTATCAGAAAATTTATTATATCATACAATACAACTAACTATACCTGATTGATTAGGGTCTGACCTCACCCATGGAGGAAATGCTCAAACAAACCATAAAACATTAGCACCATCCGAGAACAATCTCCACTCTGATTCACATAGCAGTTCAATGACGACAACAATCTCATCATCATCATCAACAACCACTACGCTGCCTCGTTTTCTGGCTTACCAAAGATCAAGGGAAAATCATCATCATGTTCAAAGAAACTCTGATCTTTGGATAACCCCTTTAGGGAATGATAAACCTGGTACATAGACCACCTATCTTTGGGGCGAGAAACCACACAATTCAAAGCAATTTTCAGAAACTGCAGAATCTCCTCATCATGTCCCCTTCCACATATGGCTTTATCAATGCAATCCTTAATCCTTCCCAAACCAGAATGCATGTTCACCCAATCCACCAAGCTACCCTTGAACTCTTCATCCCCATTGCTAACATCAAGAGGTTTTTGCCCTGTCACCAACTCCAAAAGCAAAACACCAAAACCATACACATCCCCTTTCAATGAAGCAACCAAAGTACTAGGATATTCCGGAGCTATGTAACCAATCTCCCCCAAATCTCCATTCACAAAACTACCATTTGAGTCTGAAGCCATGAGCCTTGCAAGACCAAAGTCCATCAAACGGGCATCAAACTCTTCATCAACAAGAATCACATTGGAGCAGATGTTCTGCTGTATGATGGGAGGGTGGCAACCATGGTGCAGCCATGCAAGCCCTCTTGCAGCTCCTAACCCAATCCTGAACCTCATCAACCAATCTAGCACCCCACCATTCTTGTGCAACAAGGAATACAAAGTTCCATTAGACATGTGCTTGTAAACCAGCAACTTTTCCTCCTCCACCACACAGTACCCTAACAGAGGAGCCAAATTTGGGTGCCTAACCTGCCCCAACCGGTTCATCTCCATCCCAAACTGCTTCTCCCCAATCCTACAAGCACTCAACCGCTTCACTGCAAGCGTGGAACCATCTGGGAGATCAGCCTTGTACGTTGTCCCTGTTCTTGTCGCAAAAAGAACATTCTCCCCACTGAAATTATGGGTAGCAGCCATCAAATCCCCCAATTTCACCTTCACAATAGGCTTCTGAAAGAGACTGACTTGCACAAGCTTATACCCTCTTAGCCTCAGAGCCCAATCACCAGCAGCACCCACACTAGAACCAACCCCATAACCCTTCTTCTTCTTCTTCCCACCCAAATGATACCACCACCAGAGACCAAAAGCCAGCAACAATGATGCAGCAGCACCAAACACCCCTGCAGCAATGATAATAGCAAGGTTCTTCTTACTCATCCCACCACACTTGGATCCGAGAGGACCCCCACATAACCCACTGTTCCCCTCAAAACCCTCCCTTTCAAACCCATGAAAAAACTCTGGGATTGTCCCACTGAGCCTGTTATTGGCCACAGAAAACTTCTTGAGCCTACTCAAACTCCCCAGCTCAAAGGGGATTGACCCAGAGAGCTGGTTATCCGACAACATCAACTCATTCAAATATGAACAATTCACAAGTGTGGGAGGAATAGGCCCCGAGAGTTGATTACCAGACAAATCTAGAGAAACCAGAAACGGCATCCACTTGCAGATCTCGTGCGGGATCTCGGAGGAGAAAGAATTTGAAGCAAGATTCAACCTTTGAAGGCTCTTCCCACAGTACTTCAAAGCCTCGGGGATCCGACCCGAAAGTTTGAAATCTTGGAAGTCCAAACTCAAGACCCGGTTCTCCCTTTGGTTCCAGCATGTCACACCCACGAAGTCGCAGATGAAACCCACGGTGGTGTTCTCGAACCGCCACAGGGCGAGGTGACCCTGCGGATCCGAAAGAGCTTCTTTGATGCCACTGAGACATTTAACATCGTCCTCGACCTGCGACGAAGCGAGAAGCGCGTGAAACCCCAACAGGGTTAGCAGAAAGAAGGAAGAGGAAAACGTGTTGCTGCGATCCATGGAGGGGAAAGGAGGTTGTGGGGTGAGGGAAAGGTTTGATTTTTATGGTGGGGTTTTGGTCTAACACTGTTGGAATGGTGCCATTGACTTGTGGGGTGTGAGAAAATGCAGAGATAAAAAGTGCAGAGAGATAAATGAGTGGAAGATGGTTAAAAAAAAGAAATTTTTGGTGTTGTTTTGGAGCTGTGTATGCATATACAGTGAGATTTGGTGATTGAAAAGAGCTTCTTTGACTGAAGATCCTGATTGGGAGAGGTTGTTTGACTGTGGTTTTCATCCATTATCAATGAATGCCAATGGTTTAGTTTGGTTTATAGATAAATTTATTAACAAAAATCTTACTTAATTAAATCCTCTCTAAATCACTACAATTTATTATAAATAACTAATTTTAAGTGCACCTTCTTCTTGTTTTAACTGATTTTCTCATTTATTTGTCTTTTTTCAAAGGCAAATAAAACAAGTTGCCAACCTCACTACATACATTTTTTAAGGTAATTTTGTTTTAGGTATTAAATGTGAACATATGTTAATAAGAAGGTAACGAGGATTTAACGTTAAAGTTACTTAATGTAGTGTCTTGTGCTAGATTTGTTTTTAATGTGATTTAATATTATTTTCTTACTTCTTTAGTTTTTCATCTAATAATCAATAATATATCTTGTTGCATAACTTCATTTTATAGTGCAATGGTTCTTTTTAAGACATGTTACATATGAAATATGTCTTGTGTTAGATTTATGTTCAACATGGATTAAGATGGTAAATGATATATTATCTCTTATTGAGTTTTCATCAAATCAAAATTTCGTAAGATCTTAATATTTGTTTGTCTTTTAGCTCCATATTTTTAGATTATCTCATGTTAAATTTACGTTTTTAGAAAATGTGATATAAATTATATATTAATGTGTAATTTTATTTGTAATTAGATAGTTTTATATAATTATTTAAACATAATTTCATGAGGTATGATAAGTTTGTAAAATTCTTACGAATTATCTTAAAATTATATTAACCATAATTTTGATGAAATATTAAAAATAACAGTTTGTATACTGTTCATAATCATTAAACTCGTAATATTATTTAAGTTAGACTTATCAATAATAGAGTGGACTAGTTTGCTTTAAACGCCTAACATTTATTTATCATTACAATTTAAGATCTACCTTATTTGCATTGTTGTATTTTATAATTTTTGTTTTCCATTTTATGGTACAAGTGATAATCTATATATTTTTAATTTATATTGCATTCACTAAATTTATTTTATTAAGTTGTTAAATAATTTTTTTTATTTTCTTAACTTATTTTAATATTCAGATGTATTTTTAAAAATCGCACATGAAGAAATTTTAGTCGAACATTAAATAGACCTAACCTAGGCGAACTCAAAAGTGTGTTGGCTTACAATGAATCAATAAATTGGACAGACTCAATTTAATAGCAACTGGTCCAGACCTTTATGAATGTGAATGTGAGGAAAAAAAGTACGTGATTTATTATTTATATTTACATAAATAAATTATTAAAATATAATTACTAGAACGAACAAAAAACTTTGAAGAGAAAATGTTCATAGTGAATTTGGTGTCATCCTTTTTTATTGCAAAGTTATTAAATTTTGGACTTAGGGAGGAAAATCTCAAAGTAAGCAATTTTTCTATTAGAAATAAGGGTGGTAATATGGGTCGGACTTTAAAAAAAAAAAAAATGATAAGATTTCGATGTTTAACAAATTTATAAATTTTAACACAAATTTAGAAATTTTAATAAATTCATAAAATTAAGTAAATATTTTGAAGAATTTTGTGATAAATTAATAATTCAACATTTTTATCATATTCATATTCGTACTTTGATATACACGATGTATTATTCAAACTTGAGCACATTCAAAAATACATAACACTTGTCTTTTTTACTTTTCACTCATACGAAAATTTGGAACATAGAAGTTGAGAAAGAAATTAACCAATATACATAAATACAATTTTTTATTTTATTTTTTTATACGAGTCGCGATTGGCTCACGTGGATTACGAGTTATGCAAGTTGGATTTTGTAGGCCAACGGACTCAATATCTCGACTCACCCATATTTTTTTGGCAGGTCTACAGACCGGTCTACCGAACCAAATTCACATTATCACTCCTAATTAGAAAAAATACTAAAGAAATTGGACTTATATAGTTTGTAATTTTTTTATAATAATTAAAAAAAATGCATACATCTCGGTTATATTTTTATAGTTTAAATATTTACCTAAATAGACTTGGTTGTAACTGTTGTAATATGATTATAGTAATCATATATATAGTTTATAAGACTATAAATATTTGAGAAATTTTGTCTATATTTAAGAAATTATACTCAAGTGGGATTTGAATAATCTCATGTAATTATGTAATTATATAGTTATAAATATTCAAATATGTCATAGATTATGATTGTAAGTTCCTAATTGATTGTAATCTCCTTCTATAGTGATTCTAAACCGTTAAAAAATACTATAAAAATTATAAATATTGTGTGAAATGCATTCAAAAAGAATATATATATATATATATATATATATATATATATATATATATATATATATTTATATATATATATATATATATATATATATA
>Ga0209589_1010669_pt1 | contig 13300 bp, 7 predicted proteins | sample CowpeawhiteBW_FD_187525 | JGI IMG/M metagenome (GOLD analysis project Ga0209589, IMG submission 187525) | Root nodule microbial communities of legume samples collected from California USA - Cow pea white BW (SPAdes) (version 2) | ecosystem: Host-associated > Plants > Roots > Nodule | place: USA...
CGAATAGAGGAAATCCTAGTCACAGGGACAAAGGTATCAAAGTAATCTATGTTGGGTTTCTGAGTAAAACCTTTCGCTACTAATCTTGCCTTATATTTATCTATGGATCCATCAGGGTGATACTTTTCCTTAAAGATCCACTTACAACCAATGGGTTTTGCTCCTTTAGGCAAATCTACTAAGGTCCAAGTATTATTTTTCTCAATTGATTCAATTTCAGTCTTAATAGCCTTATTCCATTGTTTTGCATCAAGAGCACTAGTAGCCTCTAAAAAACTTGTTGGATCATTTTCAACTAGATAAGTATAAAAGTCATCTCCAAAAGAAGTTTCTTTCCTTTGCCTTTTACTTCTTCTTAAACCCTTACCCATGGCATCACTATAAGTATCTATAGGTTGTTCAGATCTATCACTAACATTTAATGGAAATATATGTTCAAAAAACTCAACATTTTTTGTCTCCACAATAGTATTATGTTCAATCAATCACTTTTAAGAACAAGAAACCTATAGGCAGCATTATGTTCAGCATAACCCAAGAACATACAAATCAGAGGTTTTAGAGCCTATTTTCCTTTTCTTAGGATCGGGTAACATTACTTTAGCTAGACAGCCCCACACTCTCAGATATTTAAGATTAGGTTGATACCCTCTCCATAACTCACAGGGAGTTTTGCTCGTTTTCTTATGAGGTATCCTATTTTGTAAAAAAACATGCAGTAAGAAGGGCTTCTCCCCAAAGGTTATCAGGTGCATTAGAACTAATAAGCATAGCATTCATCATTTCCTTAAGAGTTCTATTTTTCCTCTCAGCTACTCCATTAGACTCAGGTGAATATGGTGGGGTTACTTCATGGATAATACATTCTTTTACATAAAAGTCATTGAATAAAACATATTCACCACCTCTATCTGATCTAATCCTCTTAATTTTCTTATTCAATTGATTTTCTGCTTCTGCTTTATAAGTTAAAAACACATCAAAGGCTTTATCCTTACGTTTGATTAAGTACACTTTGGTGTATCTAGAATAATCATCTATAAAGGTTACAAAATAATTTTTACCACCTCTAGACATGGTTTGTTTTAAATCAGCTAGATCAGTATGAATTAACCCTAACAATTATGTTTGACGTTCTACAGAAAAACATGTTTTCTTAGTTATTTTGGATTCTACACATACATCACATTTACCACTTTGTTTATCATGCATATTAATTAATCCTAGTCGTTGCAATTTCATAACATACGAGGAATTCACATGTGCTAATCTAACATGCCACACATCATATGAGTCAACGATATAAGCAGAAGAACATAATTCATTTATAATTTCTGAAATATTGAGTACAAAAAGACATTGATCACAATATCCCTTCCCCACAAAAACATTATTTTTTGTCATTACAATCTTGTCAGATTCGAATGACACTTTAACCCCCACTTTTCCCAATAATGCTACAGAGATTAGATTAACTCTGATAGAGGGTACATGTAGAACATCACTCAAGGCCAGAGTCTTCCCAGATGTGAGTTTTAGAAAAACCTTTCATTTTCTAAGGACTGGAGTTGTCCTGGAATCACCAAGGTAAACATGTTCTTCTCCATCCCCTACACTAGTGTAGGAGGTAAAAGCACTCATGTTTGCACAAATGTGCCTGGTAGCACCAGAGTCTACCACCCACTTACTCACATTGGTCATCAAATTTACTTGAGAAACGACCGTAACTATAGTATCTTCCCCTTGGGCTATATTTGCCCTAGGAGGATTGTCGTTTCTTGCTCTACGCCTCACTGAGGTGCATGATGGCCTGGCTTCCCACATACAAAGCAATTACCCTTTTTCTTAAAGACGGGGTTAGATCCATTAGGATGGGAATTTCGAAAGTTATTTTTTCTTTTGTGATCAAGTTTGTTCTCGTACCTTTTTGAAGTAGGTTTGTCTTCTACCACGTTTGCCTTTGCAGATAGTGCTTTGGACCTTGCAGTAGCACTCTCTTTCCTGTTTGTGTCTTCTATTATGATGTGTGTAATGAGCTCTTGAAGCGTCATTTGCTTGTGTCTATGTTTCAACTGTTGTTTATAGTCAGTCCAGGATGACGACAATTTCTCTATCAAAAGTTCTGAAACAAACTCATCAGGCAGAAGTATGTTCTCTGCTTTGATATCTTCAAGTAACTTGTGATATTTGTTGATTTGAATTTTTATGTCTTTATCTTCGATCATCTCCCAACGGTAGTAATTCCCTATGACGAACCTTTGTCGGACGACGTCCTCAGCAATATATTTGAGAATCAACGAATTCCAAATTTCTTTCGCTTCCTTATATGAGCAATACACATCGAACAAATCATTAGACAAGGCGTTAAGTAAGGTGTGTCGGCATACCTTGTTTGCATAAGTCCAATCTTCAACTTGTTTGGCACTGAATTCGTCAGTTTTTGAAGTTGAGAGAGTCATAGCTACTCCATACATGTCTAGAAGAGTAGACACACGTTCTTGCCAGCGTCGGAAGTTCTGCCTAGAGAATACCTCAATTTTTGATACATCCGGAAATGGTTTCGCAAAGACGGTCGGAGTTCTGAAACTATTTTGATTCTCCAGTGTAGTAGAGTTGTTGTTGTTGTCAGCCATAAGTCCTTAAGATTGCTGTAAATAACTGACAAATCACGAACAAAAGGTACTTCCTGAGGCGTGTAAATACACTGCCCTTAAGGACTTATCCGCGATGTGTTGCATAAACCCCCTAGGATACAACAGGAACTTCTCGGATCTTCCGAGGATCTCAAAACTAGCAAGAAAGTACTCTTGAAAGAGTAAATAATTAGACCCAGAATAAGGAGGGAAAAGAAGAACTAGAAAATATAGTAGAAGATATAGAAGAGAAGAAAGAAAGCTCAAGTGGTGTGTTTTTTGGAGGAGGCAAATGACATCTATTTATAGATGGAGAGGAGCATGCAAGTCCATGGCCAGCTGAGAAAGCAACAGTACTATTTTAAAACCACAATCAAAATGATTCTAAACATTATGGCTAAATCCAAACTGAAAATTTGCAAAGTTTATAAGTGCAACGTAACATTAAAATTGTCGTTTCACATATTTTGAAATGGAATAATGACGTTTGTTTACAACACCTCTACACTAAGTAGTGAGGTAGTTTCAATAGTATTATCATTAAACCAAAACTCATGAAGACAAAAGTACCGTACAAAAATAAGATTTTAGATCAATAATTGTGAAAAATGAAATAAAATCTAGAAAAATGCATTATATCATTAGGAATTGATCAAATTCACCTAATACACCACCTCGTCTCTACAACAACAACCACCTGCAGAAAATTCAACAAACAAAAAATGTGCCTAAATATTTAAAGTAAACTTGTATGAAAAATACTTTTCCCTATTAATGAAAATATATTATGCACAACTATGTGATGCAGTTGTTGAAGAAAAATGAGAATAAAATAGTATAAATTGAATCAAACCGTTGCATGTTGATATCATGATGATGGTGAGACATCTCAATGTTTAGCAAGTCCATATGCACTTGCCAATGGCTACAAACACAAGTGGTAAAAAATAAGAAATAATTCAGCTACAACAAATAACTGCCATTGAATAAGAATTCAGTTAAGGTTGGTCTGAATAACTCAAACAAACTCTAATAGTTTATGAATGTTTCTTGTAAGACCCGAGGAATTTAATTAATTTAAATAAATAAATAATTAATAAATGCGGGTAAGGAGAGCATTTATATAATTAATTCTAACATGTATGACATGGAAAAGTACTAGTTCAAATGGTTGAGAGTACTTTATATGTGTGAGAGGACTTGGGTTCAAGTCCTATGTATGCCATTTATGTGTTATTTAAAAGGAGTGAGAGAAGGGTTTGGTAAATTACCATTAGTCTGTGATTTTGAGAGTGAGAATTCAGAGAGGATTTGTGGTGTGTACATGAATAGAAGGCGGAATTGGAAGGGAATCCAAAGGAGGATCATAGGTGATCAAGCAGGAATTCATAGCAAGCAACTCCAATTTAAGCTAAGGAAAACCAGGTTAGGGGAGCTTATGCTATTTTGTGGTGTTTGTGGGTTCCAGAGATGGGACCGCCTGGCGGCACTACCCTAACAGCCAGGCGATACTTGGAGATTTATCAGTTTTCTGGATTTTTGCTCGAACTGCCTGGCAGTAATGATCATTACCGCCAGGAGACGCAAACTTTTCCTCGTTTTTGGTATTTTAAGGGGGACCGGGGCTGATTGTGTTCGGGAGGAAAGCTAACCAAATCTTTAAAGAATGGTTTAGAAATCGAAATGTTGGTATGAGTACGAAATTTGAATGGAACAGTAGTAGAGAATTTCAGGGTTGATCATATGGAATTCTATAATGGGCACGGTGTTAATTGATATTTGTTGTTGGAATGGTGTGTTATGAATTTGAGTTATGGCTCGGGATAGGGGTTAAGCACGTGGTATTCCTTGAGTTATGGCTTCGAATAACTTCTCTTGAGTTGTGGCTCGGGATGGCGGATGAACACGAGGAACCCTTGAGTTGTGGCTCGGGTTGGCGAGTGTTGCCGGTGTGAGTATGCATGTTGTGGCAAGTACGGATGGGTCCAGATAAATTGCCTCCTCAGTTTTTGGCTAACGAGTTTGGTAGTCTTGGGACGATGCGAACTATGTTCGTATTTGGGAACTCTACCTGGCGTTACGGTGTATGATCCGTAGCAATGTTTCCCGCATGTGCTCTATCGGTTGTGGCCGATAGGTATGGCAGCAAGTCATCTTGAAGTAATCACTAGAAGAGGTATAACATGAAGATAATGGGTGTGGTTATGTTACATAGTATTCTAAGGATGTTTGGGCATGTCTAAATATATATGTGTTATATCTGATGTGCTATTTTATTTGTTATAATTGTTAAGCTCACCCTATCTGCTTGTGATTGGCGATGATCATGTACGCGGTACACGGGAGCAGATGTTGTTGATACAGGTGGCTCTGGTGAAGCTTAGTTGCGGAGAGGGGATAGATTGGGAAACAACTTACGTTACTTTTCTTTGATTATTGAAATACGTTGTAAACCTTTATGAGAACTTTTTATAATTAATTATTTTGGTGCTTATAGACTTGAACAATTGTTAATAAATTTTAAATTTCCCGTGTTTTGAGAAATGAGGTTTATTCATAAAAACGATGACTTTATGATTTTATTTATTTTATTTTTTTTAAATCAGTAATATCCTGACAGGATGTTACATTTCTCATCATTTAAATTCAAACATTAATATGAGAAACATTCAATTAACTATTAACATATTTTGTTCTATTATGGACTAGTTTCACAAAACAAAGAAACTATATAAAAAAATGTTTACCCTTATTATTCATGAACACTACACAATAAAGAAAAAAGATGAAAGATTACAGTCGTACTACCAAATACAATACCTCTTCCTTTGAGTATGTGTTATTTGTGATGAAGCATAATGCTTCCACTCAAGGTGGGCACATCTCTTAGTACTTTCTTCAAGTCACAAAATAAAAGAAACACATCTAAGATGATTTTTTTTATAAAAAAAATAATAATAGACATGATATCTTAAATTATTATACTTATCAGCATCTCCAAGTACACTCAACCAGAATCAAGAGTTGCATGAATAATATTAGAGCTTCATTATGTGTTTATGAATGTCTAAATAAATTATCATGTGTGTAACACCCAACATCAATCTTAACCAGAACCATTACAAATTTTAATACTTACGATGCAATCGGCATGCTAGTAACACCCAACAATTCTAGCCTTTGCTTTTGTATGAATTTAATTGAGACATACCGATAAATGAGGTTCACTATCAAGTAAAGAGCATCTAGAACCAATATGTATTCCTCAGAACCTGAAAAGAGATAATAAAATTACAGATTGTGTATTTTAGGAGCATGATGATGAATTTTAGATATCATCTTATTCCCTAAGTCCTATAATTCAATCGCATTTTGATTGAAATGCAATAGATAAAATTCATTGTATGTATTCAATTTACAAATTACCATAGTTGTTATGCATAGAAAAGCGCAAGAAAACTAGGCATAAACATAGGTTAGTATGTAAGTCCTCAAAGCTAAACCAGGTTCTGAAGAAAGAGGTCCATGCAACTAGATTATAATACACTAGTTCTAAAAGGATCTATTGTAAGCACAACCAATCAAATCAATACTACTCAATGTTAGCATGCATTAATGAAGTACCAAATTTTATTAAAACAAAGAAGTTACCAAAGCCACTTCCTATAAATTGTTGCTTGGGTGCTTGTTCAGTTCTCTTTAAATGTAACTAAACACTTACATTATCTATTCAATTTTACTTAGTTAATTATGATATTTTAGAAGTTTCTAGCTAAAATTTTGGCATTCCATTTTGTAAAATTTGATTACTTAAGAAATAAAAAAGAAAACAACATACACACACATGTATATATTTCAAAAACCAAGGTTACCTATACTGGAAATAAAAATTAAATTAAACACTATTGAAAAGGACAATAAGTAAACCAAAATGGTAACTATAAGACCCGAGAAAATTAAATAATTATTTAATAAGTGCGGGTAAGAGAAGCCTTTAAGGTATTTAATGCAGAGAGCTATGATGTGGAAAAGTACTAGCTCAAATGGTTGAGAGTACTTTGATTGTGTAAGAGGACTAGGGTTTGAGTCCTATGTATGCCAATTGTGTGTTATTTTAATTTATGCACTATTTTGATGATATACTTGAATGCTAGACGTGATAATAAAATCCTAAAATTTTAGGAATTGTCACAAATATGAATTGGTTGATTTGGTTGTGCATTTGACTTGGTAATTGATGGGTTGAGGTAGCTTAGAGGGATGAAAAACATTCCAATTATGAGGGTTGAATAACCATTAAATTATTTTTTATTTAATTTTCGATTTGGTGGAGTAAATGAGTAATTAAGAGAGCATTAAGGTTGAGAGAGGGAGAGATTGGGCAAAGAAAGGACTGGAACTGCGTGGGAACCCTTGGACAGAAGAAATTTAGTGAACTGGTGCGGGTTGCAGAGAGAATTAGGGGAGTGAAGTCATTGTTGGAGGAGAAACCAAGGCTAAGAGAGTCATTGGGTTGAATACTCATACCAAATTCAAAATTGAGCGAGGATTCAAGGTTAACCTTGTGTTTGGATGAAGTATTTCAACAATGCTTAGAAATTGAAATGCTTTGTAGTTGAATTGCTTGTAATTAAATTCCATTCATTTTTTAAATAACTTGTTTGGATAAGGAAATTAAAATACCTTACATTTCAATTTCTTGTTTGGAAAAAAAATTTGAATTTATTGTGAGATAAAATTTAATTTTAACAATATTTATTTTACGCTTAATTATGTTTTAAGTTCAAGATAAATTTGGAAACATGCTCGACAACCCAGATGGGTCGGGCATACCCAACTACGCAACCATATTGGTTAGACCCGACGACCCACCTGAGCTGGACCGATTGGGAAGCCCCGACAGGTTGGGTGGCCCGATGATATAGTGGCCTAACGGCACATACTTCACGATTATGCCGTCAAGTTCGTCAATATGGCTCGGTCCAACCCGTCTAGGTAATTGGCCCAATGCTCCAAACAAGTCCGACGACCCGAACGAGCCCGACAACCTGGACGAACACAAAGACATGGACGGGCCCGACGAGCATGACGAGCCCAACAATCCGGACGGGGCGAATACCCAAACTTGTTCGACGACATGAACAGGCCCGTACACCCAAACGGGCTCGAAGACCTGGGGGGTCTGACCACTAGGATGGGCCCGAAGAACCGGAAGGGCCCAACAACCTGGATGAGCCCAACGACTTGGAAACATCTGACGACCCGGACAGACCCGACGACCCCAGACGCACCCGACGATCCAGATGACTCGTATGGGCTAGACTATCTAGACGGTCCCGATAACCTAACCGGACCTGACGGTTTGAATGGGTCCGTACGAGTTGTTGGGTCGTTCGAGTCGTCAGACGGCACACCAATTTTACCCAAAAACGCTGGTTCTGCTATGAACTGCCCAACGGCGAGACTGAGTCGCCAAGTGATGTGTGATGTACTGTCAATGTTTGATTGAAATATGGTGTAAATTGTGTTGTGTTGATTTCTCATTAACTTCTATAACTGTGGGGTTGTAAAAGACCATGATATTCCTAATGTTGGCGTGATTCGAATTACCATTAGGGATAGAGATGAGAGGAATTATGAGTCAAATGAAGGAATTCAATGAGTGTTTGATTTTTAGTATATAATGATGTGTTTGGGAATCTGATGGCACATAATGAGTGATACGATCGAGAGCGGGTCTAGTAAACCATGTAAAATGGATGGTGTTCTGTTAGAAGTAAAAGCGGAATCAAATTCTGGGATTTTGGTGTTAGGCGCGAGTGCAGAAATCTAGGTATTGTACCCATGATCTTATGCATCGCCTGGCGGCATCTAATTGGCCGCCAGGTGACAGTGAGTTATTAGGGTGGTTTTGAGAAACCTGAAGTGTGACTAGCAAAGAGAAAAAGGGGGAATCCAAAATGGGATGAATTGCAGATCAAATAGATTATATAAGTAGAGGAATGGGAAACTAGAGATGGCATCAATGGTACTAGATGTGGAAGAGTATTGAAAATCAGTGAGGTCAAATAAGTAATGAAACCTTTAGTGCTAACAGTAAGTCTAATATTAGAACATGGTGACAGGATGGGATAATCTGATTAGGAATAGTGATTAGATAATCCTGGGTCTTGGTATGATAGTTAAGAATGATTGAAGGATGAAAGAATGCATTAAAGGGAATAAGCATAGGAATTGGGGCTAAAGGGAAGTACGTGACCGTGGAGTTAACAAAATTATTTGATATGAGTTATATAGCCTAATGTGGTGAAGGAAGTATATCTTTCAGAATTGAGTAAGTTCAATTGGATGGATTAGACAATTTCTTAAGTTTGATCGAATAATTATGCTTAAAGGGAGATTTGGTGAATCAAGTGGTAAGAATGAAAGAACCTATAGATGAGTTATAAGAAACTAAAGTGATAGTGGGAAGGTTGGAAAACTAGCAGGTCATGAAAAGCAAATGTGCAACATACCTTAGAGTTATCTGGGCTGTAGAACCAACCATTTTGAATGCCAAAACCAGCAGCAGTGTACCTCTAGTATGGCGCCTGGCGGTAGGGTACGCCCACTAGGCGGCGTCTGTGAAATAGTGGGGCTGGAGAAGGGCTGGCGCCCAGCGGTGAGGGGGTACCGCTAGGCGGTTTGGACCTGTTTCTCCTGGCGGCGCTTGGTGCTACGCCAGGCAGAAATCCAGCAAACTGTGACTTATGTATGTGTTGTGTTTTAAGCAATGATGCTATACTTGGATCGGGAGATGCTGTGCCATGAGCGGGTAGGTTCATGGATGGTGGTTAACATGTGATGACATGAGCGGGAAGATTCATATCCAATTACTCTCGCGTGGGGATACAAGTAAGGTATGTTCGTATGTTCCGTGCTCACGCTTGAGAGATGACACGTGCGGGGAGGTACGGGATTGGTGGATCACATGTGTTGGACTACGGGCGGGTAGGTCCGTAGAGCAGGACTACGAGCGGAGAGGTTCATAGAGGCAGGACCACGAGCGGGCAGGTTCGTGTGAGCATCATATTCTTGAGTCCAAGGCTAACCATTGGTGTGATTTGAAGGCTGAAAAGCCTTGGGGTTAAGGTCTTGGCTAAGAACTATGTAGATTGAATAAGATGGGTGTATGACTTATCTTGCGAATTATATATCTGTTATTTTTATTTTATCAGCTCACCCTTTCTGTTTGTGCATGGCGATGATCGTGTGATTCGTTACACGGGAGCAGATGTTGATACAGGTGATGCTAAGGATGCTTAGGCGACGGAGTTAGGGCTAGCTTGGGAATTAGAGCTAGGAGATGTTTACCATATTTTACTATGTTTTATTTATGGTTTTGGATTTTGGAGATTGTAATGTTTTCTCCTATTACAATTTATAAATTTTGGCGCGATGTTTAAACATTTTAAATTTTCCCGCGTTTAGGAATAATAATATTGCGACTTTTGATATTCAATTTTCTATTTTAATTATTTATTTAAGTAATATTCCTTAAGGATGTTAAAGTAACAACCAAATGAAAGAGTTCTAACATATAACTCTTTCATTTTGATCACATTCGCACCTAATAGAGGTTAAGGTGAAAAAAAAAGGAAAATAAATACAATAAGATGTTGCAAACCTTGAAATCAAACTATGATTCAAAAACACTCCTATCGTTATTTTATCAATAAGAAGATCACACTACTTCAAGAAGAAGGAAGATTGGAAGAGAGATTAGAATTATATTGTGTAAAATTTAAAAAACACAATTGTTTTGAAGGGAGAATGAAAAGAACAAGAACAAACCTAAAATTTTAAAATTACAAAGAAAAAAGACCAAAAGAAAGGGAGAAAGAAGAATGTCAAGCGATAGAAACATGAAAAGAACATAAACTACGAAATCTTTGTGCAGAATGAGTGTGTAGCAAATTTGGAATTTTTTTGATTAGAAATCGCAAACCAATTTGAATATCATCGTCCATGGAGTGATAAGAAATCACATACCCGCACTTAAGTTCCCAAACTCCAAACCAATTTGAAAGTTTTTGAATAAAACTCCAAAACCCAAAGCCACTAAAACAACTTCGCTCACACTCAATTAAAATAGAAATAGTTAAATAATATAAAATTTGTAGCCGTCCAAATAACTGCTTTTTTTATATTTTAACGGTGTAATATAACCGCAAGAAACACACCGCTAATAATAAATATATTTTTTGTAGTGGCATATAATTAAGAAATCTGGAAATGCAACAACTAGAAGTAGAAAGACATCCAAAAATGGCCAAAATAGTAAAATACCTTTATATACTAGTAAAAAATGCATTTACATAGAAAAAAAATAGAAGTCATTCTAGCTGGTTTAAATTGTTGTACAAATTTATAAGATATTTTTCAAAAGCCTTCCTTACATAAATAATTGAATTTTGATACAATAGTTGAGGATTGTCAAAATGTTGGACAAAAGATAGTAACTCCATTTAGTACATAAAAATGACAAAATTCTTTTGTACTTTGAGTTAAGTATATATCATTACTTGGTTTCAACATGTGTTTGCATATCAGCACGAACAATGGTTGTCATCCATTGTATGCCATAGTAACCACACTCATAAGAGTCGGTTTGTTTATTACATTACAAATTGTAAAGACATGATTAATCCATATATAATATTAACCACACCATTATATAAATAATATAAAGCAAATTTAACATTCTACAAATATGTATAGAGAGTGAATATATAGTCCTCTTGAGAATTTCAATAGTTTTTTCAAAAAGAAGGGAAATTCAAAATAATCTATATAGGTGGAGGATCTACATACATATATGTAGATGCATCAAATCCAAAAACTCATAACATCACTTGCATCTCTTCTGTAAGATCTCATTCGGATATTACGAATTTAATTAATAAAATAGGATATTAATATTATAACCTCATTTATTAAGCTGCATTTTTCAAAATACAGGAAATATAAAAACTTTATTTCATAACAAAAACCAGCTCAAAACTAATTATTATAAAATTCAATATATTATCAAAAATCGTCTCATAATAAAACCAATTTCTATAATTCAATTGATTACAAGAGAAACCTTAAAATTCATAAAATAAACTCTTTGTAGAAATGTTCCTATGATAGCCACACTCCGATTCTATGCCTCACCAGATCCACCTACAACATCATCTGCTCCCGTGTACTGCGTACACGATCATCGCCAAAACACAAGCAGATAGAGTGAGCTAACAGTTTAAACCATACACATAATATGAAAAAATTATAGCAACACGAACACACCAAAGGAATTTCCATCCTTTGATTTTAGAACACATAGCCACTACCATGTTACCCATGTTCTACGTCTTCTAATGAATACCTCAAGATGTCTTGATGTCACACCTATCAGCCACAACTGGCTGAACACGTGCGAGAAACCATGCTACAGACCACACTCCGTAATGCCAGGTGGAGTTCCCAATACAAATATCATTCGTAACGTCCCAAGACTACCAAACCCGTTGAACTCATACCAAGGAGGGCAATCTATTTGGACCCGCCGTACGAGCCATAACTCGCACACTCACACCGGTAACACTCGCCAACTCGAGCCATAACTCAAGAGTTCCTCGTGTTCATTCGTCATCTCGAGCCACAACTCGAGAGATGCCATTCCGAGCCACACCTCAAGGAATGTCACGTGCTTAAGCCCTATCCTGAGCCACAACTCAAGGGATACGTTTTGAGCCTCAACTCAAGGAACACCAGCAAGCCGACCTTTAAGGTATCATTGAAGCATTGTAGACCACGTGCATCCATACCACACAAGCAATTACTTTGACCATTGACCTAGGATATACAATGCTCCCACGAACCTTCCAGCTCGTGGTCTTGCCTCTACAAACCTCCTCGCTCGTAGTCCAACTCTACGAACCTCCCCACCCATAGTCCAACACACGTGATCCACCAGCTACGAACCTCCCCGCTCGCAGCATCTCTCAAGTGTGAGCACGGAACATACGAACCTCCTTGCTCATATCCCCACACGAGAGTATCATGATATGAACCTCCCGGCTCATATCATCACGTGTACATCACCAGCAATGAACCTTCCCGCTCATCACCCAAGCATCTCCTAGTTCAAGTCCCACATCACAACCACACAAAATGCAATCTAAAAGAGCACACTGCCCTCCGTGCTATCGCTTGGCGTAGCCTAAGTACCGCCAAGTGAAATCACAGCGTAGACTGCTTGGCAGAACCCTTTCTCCGCCAGGCACCAGACAAAAACATAACCATTGTTTGACAGTAGTCGCCTGGCAGAACCACTCTTGCCGTCAGGCGCCGCGCGATCCCAATGGCCTATGTTTGGTCGTTGTCGCCTAGCGACTCACCCCGTACCGCTAGGCGCCATACCAATAGAGTTAAGGCTATTGGTTTTTGGCACATTGGGACAGGTTCTCAATGAACCCAAACAATCCACAGGAAATCCAAAACATCAACCACACTTCTCCAATCATATTAGCTTGACTGAATCACAATTGAACACATTCATATACCCAATGGGTTCAGAGTTGAGATCATACCAATACTCAAGTGATAATAGAATTCACCACATATCACATGCATCAATCCCT
>Ga0209589_1010676_pt1 | contig 13297 bp, 12 predicted proteins | sample CowpeawhiteBW_FD_187525 | JGI IMG/M metagenome (GOLD analysis project Ga0209589, IMG submission 187525) | Root nodule microbial communities of legume samples collected from California USA - Cow pea white BW (SPAdes) (version 2) | ecosystem: Host-associated > Plants > Roots > Nodule | place: USA...
TTTTCCTTTTATTATTATGTTTATTATTTGTTCTTTGTGTCATTTTGATCAAGTGATATATTATAACTTTTATTAGTGTATAAAAAAGAGATTCATTAGAATTTAAAAAATTGAAGTAAACAAACATTTAAAATATATTTTAATTTGAATATTTGTTTTCCTTTTATATTTTTTTGAAATATTTTTTAATTTTATCAACTAAGTTCATCAATGTTGTAGTTTGCAAATTTAATAAATGTTTTGGTTCACATGAAATTTTATTTGGTATTCTAATATAAAATATAAACAATTATAATTTATTTTAAGGTATTTGGCATCGAAGAAAATCCTCCTAATATTGAATATTTCATAATATTATGTTTTCTTTACCGTAATTTTTTTCTTTTATAAAAATTAATATTGAAGTAGTTAGAACACGGGTACGGGTATGGGTACGAGATTATACCCGTTACCCGGTGGGGATGGGGATGGGAAAAAAGTTTGATACCCGTTGGATTTGGGTATGGGGATGTGGATGAATTTTTTATGCGGAAATGGGTATGGGATAGCGAAACCCGTCCCCGCCCCGCCCCGTTGCCATCCCTACATTCATCATTTTATCCTTCAATCTCTCTTCCTTTAAAATATCAAAATTAACCTTTTTAAAATACTCCGTAGTAGTGAATTGTCAACGCTATAATATCAAAAAAATATTTTCCTAATATTAAGGAGAAGTTTTTTTCTATATCCTTTTATCATACCATTTTGGGCACTGATACTTAAACACTGCAAATTTTCTTAGTTCTATGTTATACTCTAAAAAATTATTATTTTATTATAATTGTCAAACAATTTTTTTCCTATTATTTTATTCAGTGCAAACGTGAACCATTGACTATATGTAATTTATTGAGTGCTGATAACGGTCTAAAACACGCCTACATATTAACAATGAAGACATGCTTAGCTTTGTATATTAGTTTGTCTTCGTAAGGCTTTCAGCGATGACAACCACATGCTCAAATACGTAGGAGATAGATTAATTTATGTAATTTTTACATTCATAATTTATCATTCATTATATTAATTAAATAAATATATTTTTAACTACTATTACACTAACAATAAGAAATTATTTTAATCCTCAAAATTGTAATTTATTGCCTATTTATGAAAAAAAAAATTAAAAAGAAGTTCGTCACTCTCTTAGAAATGCAAATTAACGTTAGTCCTACAAATTAATTTGTTTTTAGTTTGTAAACTTAACCAGTATCATCAATTTATAGTCTTAAAAATATTTTCAATGTTAAGTTTAACGAACAGTAGTAAAAAATTAAGTTTACGAGATTGAAATATAGTTAAAGATTAGTTAATACATGTGTCTTTTATATATTTAGTTTTATATATTTAGGAACGTTAATATCTTGAATTTGAAGATGGATTTAAGAAGTGAATTTGTAGAGAAGAAGATGAATGTGCAATTTTTGGAATAAAATAAATATCATGTAATTTGAGATGATTAAAACAATATTTTAGTAGATAAAAATAAAAGATGATCATTTTACCTTTGATCATATTATATATATATATATATATATATTAGAATCGATTCATTTTAAACACGAATTGATTCGTTCTTTTCAAAAGGGCCAAATTGTAATTTCGTTCTTGATGAGGCAACTTTCACATCTTCTAAGGAGGAAAGGAGGGGTAGGGATTACACATCCTTATAAATTTTCTCTTATTTTTTAAAGTAAATAAGATACTCCAAACCACATGGCTACCTCCATTTTAGAAAAGAAAATCAATCCACCTGATACACACCGTTAAGGGCAATTAACTATATTTTTAAATACAAAAATGACTATTTGTGTTTAAAATTACAACAAATAAAATGATATTGTTAAGAATTTAGTATAAAAAGAATAATGTACATTTTCTTATTATCAATGTCAAATTTCAAGGAAGAAAATAGAATTTCATAAATCTTAATATAGAGTATGAAATAACAAATGTCAAAGGTAAAATTAATGAAGGTTTAAAATCCCTAGCATGACAAGATTTTTAAATGAGTTAAATCAACACATACAAGATGTAGTGGAATTGTACCACTGTAGAAGTTTAAAGTAACTTGTCCACCATGACCTAAAGGGAGAATCAAGAAGTTCCTTCAAAAGAAACTCTTCATATTTTACTTGGAAGGATAAGAGTGATGATCCCCAAAGTAAGTTTTCTAAACCCTCTCATGTTTCGCATAAAATTCTCACAACCTCTTCTCATCCTAAGAACCATGTCTTTTCATCTTCTTCATCAAAATCCAATTTTGAAGAAAGGAAAAACAAAATAAAATGTTTTAAATGCTTGGATTTTCAAAAGGGATTTCGGTGATAAAGAATTGAGAAATTGATTCGAAATATTCTTCTTATACTACTTCTCCAACTTCTAATAGAATGAATTTTCTCCGATTGAAGGAGACATATTTTAAAGGAATATGATGATATATTTTCAGATCCTCCAATGGGACTTCCTCCCTTAAAAAGAATTGAACATCAGATTCTCCAATTGAACATCCTAGTTGTTTCAATCTTTTACCTTTATCTTTTTAAGAAAATATATCATGTCCCATACCATAGCTAAGAAGAACATGTAAATGTAGAGTAAAGTAAAGGTATAAGTTCAGATAAATTTGGGATAATTCCTTAACAAGGTATGAGATTGAATAAGTTACCCTACCCAAGGGTTTAAACTATGATTGTTGGAAATTTATTAAAGCTAGTATCCATAAAAGGAAAAAAAGAGAAAAAAAGAGAAAATCTAACAAATCACATGGGATGAAAAAAGGGTTGAGTTATGAGAAGGATATGGAAATTTTTGGAAGAATTATTGATAGAGAATACGAGGATACTTTTGAATTATTTACATTTAGTTGTTCACTTTGTAAGTTTGAAATGATGATTTAAGCCAAGAAGGGGGAGGGGGTTGAAGTGGCTATTTAAAACTTTTTCGAAAGCATAAAACCTCTTTCAATTGAATCAAATAGACAGTGAAATTCAAATACAAAAGTTGTAGAACAATATACTTTCAATCGGTCAAAAAATAAAACAACAAACTAATTATTTCTTGAGCTATGAAACAGTAGATTAAAATTTTAAATCACTCAGCTAAAATCCTGGGAATTTATGTAGAATGCAGAATTCACAGATTTAACTCAAATACAAACTTTTGCATACAAGACTTGTTCCAACAAATATTTCTAACAGGTATACAACCTCAGATTACACAAGAATGCATTAAAGCACAACAATGAGTGGATACTTGGTTTTCTTGAGTTTTTAGAATGATTCAAAGTGAGTGAGATGAAGGAAAGAAAATTACACAATTGTTTTTATACTGGTTTTCATTATATTCAAAAGTTTTACAAATCACACACCAAGATTATACTTTTGAATAAAGAAACTCACAAGATTTTTACTCACGCAAAAATTTAGACTAACACCCTGCAAGAATCACACTTACAGACCTGAAATCACATCAAGCAAACAACTAGAGGCACAAGAACAACAAAACCTGATGGTGACTCTCCCTAGCCAACCATACATGTGTTCTTCAAGCTAATCCCAAGCCAAAATGCCTCCAAGATCAACTAAGATCTTCAATCAACACGTTGCAGCTGTGTATTGCACAAAGAGAGAATTTTGTAGTGATGAATGACAAGATTTTGCGCTAAAAAACTCAGAAACTTGCTCTACTCTCGAAAACACAACATATATAGTCTGATTTAAGGGAAATCAGTCGGTTGAATTTTTTGTACAGTCAGTTGATTTCACTTGACTTAAGTGAAATCAATGAATTGAAAAATAATTCAATTGATTGAATACATTCATACCAGAAACTATATACTGCAAGTCTTTTAACCTACTAAAACCCATTTAAACAAATTAAGAGAGACACACTAAGACTAACAAGACATCCCAGTCTTGGAACCTTGTTGTGCAATATGCATGATGTGAATTTTGTGCCATGTTCAAATCTTAAAGTTGGTTGAGAACCATCCTCTCAAACTGGGAATATACAGGTCCAGTGTTGTCAAGAGGTTGATAAATCTCAATTGCCATGGGATGTGGATCATCTTCTCCTTGGTTTGCTCCACTTGTGCCCGCTTCATGGTCATTTTCTCTAACTTCAATGTTTGTCGCTTGCTCTCCTTCAACCAGCCATGTGTTGCCCAACTTGGTGATCTCATCTTGTGCATATTGAGTATGGATACATGGTTCAACAGGCCAGTAGACTCCTCAAGCTCTCCTTCCACATCAACACCAAAATGCTTAATGAAATTGGAGATGAGAACCACATATGAAAACTTGAAATTAGTGAGCCTTTTTGGCTTCATGATATGGTCACAGATGGTGTATGTCTAGTCAACTACCACACCATTTGTGATGCAATACATCACTACCAAGTCACCTTCATTTAAGGTTGCATGATTGCTCCCCCTAGGCATGATAATCTTGGTCACCACCATGGCTAGCAACCTTTCCTCCACACGAAGCCTTCCCAGATGGAAATTTTGAGTTTGCTCACCTTGATTGCGCACACATTAGTTGAAATACTGGACTTTGTTGAATTCATCCACTGTAGTAGTTTCACCCTTGCAAACTTGCACAACCCTTTGTCTTAGGCCAGCCACATCCTTCCATGTTTGCCTAGTGATTTCCATCTCAACACCTTTGACACTTAATTTAAGGATGTCATTGCTGAACTCGAGGTTGGCATAGAAGACTTTCACCAAGTCCGGATAGATCTTGCCCGAATGTTCAAGGAAAGTCTTCAATTTTTTAGACTAGAGATGTTGCTCTAGAGTCCCAAAGTTCTCTGCCCTCAGCCATGACATGTGCAACACCTTAGGAAGTATTATTTACTTCCTAGTGATTTCAATCAAGAAGGTTTGGATCCTATCTTCATGTCCTTTAAACCATGCTTCAAGCCTTCTATGATTCAAGGCAATGAGAGATGATGAAGTAGGTGGGGTGGAGTTTTCTTCATCTAAGGGAGTTGATTTTAAAAATCAGTTAATTTATTTGCACAGATATTATGGTTTTAATGAGTACAGGGAGTCACAATAATTAAATGTTATGGAATCTATATCAAAGCATTCAGTGATGTGTTTCCCATGCGTTTTATGTTCTATCCACTAAAAAACACTTTACAACAGATGCATGCACATTGGAAATCATGCAATTAAAGTGCTTTATGGTCAATGCAATATGAAAAATTGGTTTTTAGTTGATGTAATAATTGTTATATGCTGCTACTACAGTTCAAATGATGTCATGTGATGGATACTTTGACTGAGTTAATCAATTAAAATCAATTCGAGCAAATCCACATCAACATAAGTGAAATCAACACATAAAAATATAGAGTCAATCGACTAAAATTGCACTAGATCACAGATTTTTGGTGCAATGGCAGTTTTAAGTGAAATTTATGTGTTGATTTTGCAAATCCAACTGACTAAAAATTTCAGATCACACGAAATTCATATTAGAGCAATTTAAGTAAGATTTATGTGTTGTTTTGTGAGGATTAGCAGATTAAAACAGTTTCCGAACACAAATTATGCAAATTTTGAAAGTTTAAGTGAACTATATGTGTTGATTTTACAAATTTATTTGATTAAAAACTAGCAGTTCACAGATTATGCAAAATTTAACACTTTAAATGAGCAAGCACATGATCTAATAAAATTAACAAGCCAAGCATATAGCAACACACATTCTTCATGTCAAAGAATACCTAATTCAGTTCTAAGCTTGTTGAATATATCACGTGGAAGTGGTTTAGTGAACAAATCCACCAATTGATTTTGATTTTTCACAAACTTGATTTCAATTTCACCTTTTTGAATACGATCCCTTATTAAATGATGCCTGATTTATATGTGTTTAGTTTTAGAATGTTGAATAGGATTCTTAGTTAGGTTGATTGCACTTGTATTATCACAATATAGAGGTACCTTCTCTAGCTTTACACCATAATCTATGAGTTGATCACTAGTGCAGAATTACATTTTTACCTCGCCTTATAGGCCTCGGTTGGTAAGGAACCGAAGCATATAACGGCGCGGTGGCATTTTTGTAATTTCAGGCAACTTTTATGCCTCGGTTCAAGAAAAACCCGAGGCCAAAAGGGGTTATAGGCTTCGGTTCAAAAAAAACCGGTGCCAAAAGGTGCTTATATGCTTTGGTTGAACAGACGCGAAGCCAAAAGGTTACGTCTTTGGCCTCGGATGGCACTTAACCGGGGCCAAATAGTTTAATTAGGGCACAAAAACGCCAACCCCTCTACTTCTTCCTTGCGTGCCGCTGCATCTTCTCCATCTTATCCATCTTCTTCCTCGCGCGCATAGAACCATATGGGAACCCTAAACCCTAGCCACTGTGACCTGTGAAGCTGTCGTCGTGAACCTGATCGGCGCCGGCCACCACTGCGACGCAAAAACAAGGCACCAGATCTGTAACGCGATCCACCATGGTTGCACCTTTCACGAGATTGCCATCGTGCTCCACTAGAGGAACCACCGTCGAGATCTCCGCCGCTGCAGAAAGCCACCATCACCGCAACGGAGGTCGTGAATCTGCACCGTTCTTGCGTTCATGGTTCCTGGTGAGCTCTTCCTGTCTTCTTGCCGTTCGTCGCAGTGGCGCCGATGATGGCTTGCAGTGGTGGTTCGCGTTCATCACTGCGACAATGGTGGTTCATCGATGGGGGATTCTGGTTCGCATTCATTGCTGGGATGGGGGTTATGATCCGGTGTGATGTTGTATTGCAGGGATGGAGTGGTTTGATTTTGGTGTTGCAGGGATGAAACGATTCTGGTTCTGGTCCGGCGTTAGCTGGCTTACTACAAATCGACTTTCAGATTTGTGCCGCAAAAAATTTAATTAAAAAAAAATATCTTATGGCTTCGGTTCTCATGGACCCGGGGCAGAAAAGGGACTCTATGGCTTCGGGTAACAATCGAGTCCAAAAGGGGTACCTTTTGGTCTCACCCCAATATGCATCGGTTCTAGACCCGAGGCAAAATGAGAAAAATAACCGGGGCAAAAAGCCCTTACTGCACTGGTGGATGCTTCAACCATATGATTTGAGCACATGCATGTCCAACTGCTATGTACTCAACTTCAGAAGTAGAGAGTGGTACACATGCTAGCTTCTTGCTATTATATGAGATTAAGCTTGATCTAAGTAGATGGCATGTATCACTTGTGCTTTTCCTATCCAATTTGCACTCTACATAGTCAGAATCTTCCTCTTAATTGTAACCTTTAACACCTAGCCTAACTTTATTCCTAACAATGTTATCATTTTCATCTATTTTATTCCTAAACACTCATTTAGCACCAATCACATTCACTTCATTAGTTCTAGGAACAAGAGACCACACATCATTTCTTGTGAATTGATTAAGTTCATCTTGTATATCAACAACTCAATTACTATCAACTAATGCATCATTCACATTCTTAGGTTCAATTTGATATGCAAATGCAACATGTCCAAAAAATATAAGTTTGCGTTTAGTGGATACTCCTTGTTTTATATCACCAATTATGTTGTCCTTTGATAATCCCTTGGGTCCAATCCACTCCTTGGGTAAGTTGTTGTGTGTATCTTTTTCAGCCGACTGAATTTCCTTTTCAACTAACTGATTTCCTACAACAGTTTGCTTATCCTGCAACATGTCTTCTTTATTTGCAATCTTAGGTCTTTGATCTTGCTGCACTGGGTTAGTTTCATCAAATACAGCATACACAAATTCTTTTTCCTAACAACACAATGCTACCACATGCATCATATATAAGACAATGATTTAGTTCAGACACAACTTTAAAACCTTTGTCACAAAGTTGGCTGATACTTACCAAATTGTGCTTTAACCCTTCAACTAGAAGCACATATTGGATATTGAATGAGGCTTAATTGCTTATGACTCCACTTTCAAGTATCCTTCCTTTGTTGTTGTCACCATAAGTCACAAAGCCTTCATTCTTTAGTTCTAACTTTGCAAACTTGGACTTGTCATATTCCTTGAGCAACCACTATCTAGGTATCATATGCCTTTCTTTTCATGTTTTATGACCTGCAAAACAAATTAATATTGCATGGTACCCTTTGATAGGTTGGGTCCAACATGGTTATACCTTTCTAGATCCTTTTGGGATCCATTTCATAAATCCCTTAGATACATCATATTTTTTAGCATAGCAATTCTTAAGCACATGACCTTTCTTCATACAATAGTTGCCAAAAATGAATGGCATAGCATTTCACTCATTCTTGGAAAAGAAACTAGAGAACTTCTTGACTTTATTTTCAAAGATAGGTGTATAACCAAGTCCAGCTTTCCCAAAAACACAATTTTGATAGCCAAGAACAACTTTTAGGTTTGTTTTTCCACTTGTGAACTTTGCAAAGGTTTCAAAAGATATTTCACTTCATTTTTCAAAGTAGTGTAGTTTTCACAAGGTTTTATAGTCAACTATTTTTCAGAATACTCGACTGAATTACTGTAAATCATTTCTAAATGTTCGAAATCAGTTTTTAAATCGGCTGTTTCTGATTCCAATTAACTAACTATGTTTTCTAGCCAACTATTTAATCTTTTTAGCCAATTGTTCATGATAACAATTTTGTTAGCCTCATTATGCAACTCGTCAAAGTCATGTAACAATTGATGATAGTCATTTTTATCTTTGGATGACAAGGAACTCACTTGGCTTGATGAAGATGATTCATATTCGGCCATGAGGCATAAATTTGCTTCCTCACTTTCTTCTTGAGATGAAGTACTTGTTGAATCATCATTGTCCTCCCAAGCTATGTAGGCACGTCTTTCCTTGGTCTTTTTCTCCTTTTCCTGTCACCAAACTTCTCCTTCTCTTTGTTAACATTAGGACATTCAATCTTGATATATCCTTGCTTTCCACAATTATAACATGAGAATTTTGAAGTATTACTTGAATCATTTTGTTTAGAAATGTACCTCCTTTGATTACCTTTCTTGTCTTTCCTCTTGAGATACTTCTCAAACCTCTTAACTAGTAGATTCAAGTTCTCATTATCACTTGATTCAGCTACCTCTTCCTCGATTTTATCACTCTTCTTGGAGCTAGCCTTTAAGGCTATGATTTCCACCTTTTTCTTATTTGACTGAAGCTCATTTAGCCTTTACATTTCAATTTCATGCTCTCTTAGTTTGTCAAACAGTGCAGCTGTGGTGATGATGGATAAATCCTTAGATTTTAAGATGGCAGTCACCTTTGGTTGCCAACTTCTATCAAGACACTTTAGCACTTTAATTTTTAGCTCCTCTTTGTCAAATTCTTTGCCTAGACCCATGAGATGGTTGGCAATGTGAGTGAACCTCTTTTGAAATTCAGCTATGGACTCTCCTTTTTGCATCTTAAAAATCTCATACTCTTGAATCAAGGCATGTTTCCTTGCTCTCTTCACTTCATTCGTCCCCTTATGTGTGACTTCTAGTACATCCCACATTTCCTTTGTACTCTTACATTGGGAGACCCTAAAAAATTCATCCATATTCAAAGATGAAGTGAGGGTATTCTTTGCATTATAATCATATTGAGCTCTTCTCCTTTCTTCATTCGTCCATTCATTCCAAGACTTGTCTACCTGCTTATTTTCAACAAAACATTTAAGAGTGTATGATCCATTAACAATTGCATCCCAAATCCCTCTGTCTATTGATTCATTGAAAATTTGCATTCTTATTTTCCAAAACTGATAGTTTATGCCACTAAACATAAGTGATCTATGAATAGAGGCACCTTCAGCAAAAAGGGGTTTATTTTCTGCCATTTCAAAAGATTTTTTTTATCAAACTTGAATACCTTTCAAGAACCTTACTCTAGATACCAAGTGTAAGTTTCAAATGGTAATTTAAGCCAAGAAGGGGGGGGGGTGAATTGGCTATTTAAAACTTTTTTGAAAGCATAAAATCCCTTTCAATTGAATCAAATAGACTCTGAAATTCGAATGCAAAAGCTACATAATAGTACACTTTCAATCAGTCAAAAAATAAAACAGCAAACTAATTTGTTCTTGAGCTATGAAACAGCCGATTAAAATTTCAAAAAAATTGGCTAAAATCTTGGGAATTTATGTAAAATGTAGAATTCGCAGATTTAACTCAAACAACAAATTTTTACATACAAGACTTCTTCCAATCGATATTTCTAATAGGTATACAACCTCAAATTACACAAGAACGCATTAAAGCACAACAAAGAGTGGATTACTTGGTTTTTTGTGTGTTTTTAGAGTGATTCAAAGTTAGTGAGATGAAGGAAAGAGAATTACACAGTTGTTTTTATACTAGTTCACTCAATCACAAAGCTACATCTAGTTTACCAGGACAACCTAAGCCTAGTTTCAACTATATTCAAAAGTTTTATAAATCACACATGAAGGTTACACTTTTGAACAAAGAAACTCAAGATTTTTGACTCACACAAAAATTTACACCAACACCCTGCAAGAATCACATTTACAAACTAGAAATCACATTAGACAAACAACCAGAGGCACAAGAACAACAAAACCCGATGGTGACTCTCCCTAGCCAACCACACATGTGTTCTTCAAGCTAATCCTAAATCAAAATGCCTCCAAGATCAACCAAGATCTTCAATCAACACGTTGCGGCTGTGTATTGCAGAGAAAGGGAGTTTTTCAGTAATTAATGACAAGATTTCGCGCTCAAAAACTCAGAAACTTAGCTCTACTCTCGAAAACACAACATATAGAGTATGGTTTAAGTGAAATTAGTAGATTGAATATTTTCTACAGTCAGTTGATTTCACTTGACTTAAGTGAAATCAGTCGATTGAAAAATAATTCAACTGATTGAATACATTCATAGCAGAAACTATGTACTACAAGCCTTTTAACCTGTTAAAACCCATTTTAACATAATAAAAGAGATACACTAAGACTAACAAGACATTTAACCTATGTCATATAACCTACCAACATGATATAACATCTAATCATTACATTTAACACATTATTTCTAGATTGAATACACTAGAAACATAATCTTCAAGTGGATCTTCATCAATCTTTATCAAACACATGTGATCTTCATGCACTTGGTTTTATCAAATCTTTGTTTCAAGCTTGCTTGTGCCAACACTCTTCGTCTTAGTGGTGTTTATGAATTCTTGAAAAACCATATTTCTTCTAGTCAAGCCTCATTACAACCTATGAAAGACCTTTTGATCTAGCCAGATGTGTGAATTGTGTACATTAGATGATGGAAAAAAGTTGATGAAGTGGTTTTATAACATGCTGATTATGAATAATAATTGATAAACACTTATGTGCAGAGTGAAACACTAAGTTTTGTGAGCTATTATCTCTTATATTATTTTAAAGATTGAAGTGATTAAACATAATCATACCATTCTATCTTAAGTCTAGAAGCTACTAGTGAAATTCTCTTATGTTGCATGATTAGGATTACTTGAGAAGTAATTTGTTAGTGTGTTAGTCTTCCAAGTTGACCTAAGTTTTTAGTTTTATCTTTCATGAGGATATGAACAAGTTTAAAGTTTGGGGTATTTTTATAATTAGCATTATCGTGTTTTTTATTTTGTTTATATTTATCTTTTATTGGTATTTTTATTTATTACTTTTTAGATAATTAAGATTTCATTTAATAATTTGGAAAATATAAGTATTTGGTTTATAATTTTGTAAATAAGTGGAAATCATTGAAGATTAAAGAATATATTAAAAAAATCAGTTATCAATAGAGTTGGTTATTTCAAATGCAAAATCAAGTACAAATTTCAAGCCCAATCTAGTTTGAGCAAGTTCGTGCAGTGAGCCAACCTAGTTTGCCTAACGAGTAGTGTTTAATTCGCCTAACGACTTAATTTGCCCAACGAGTAATGCATTTTTGAAAATTTACAAATAGAAGGCTTTACACAGTTGAAAGGAATTCTTTTTGGAGAGAGGGAACTTGATCTAAAAGGAAAGAAAGTAAAGACTCATTTTGGATGTTGGCATTCATCGTTATTCTTTGAGGTTGGATGTAATGTATCTTAACTCTTTGTGATTTCTGCTACTCAATATATTTCTTTTCCATTACTCTTGTATTCTATTCTCGTTCTTAACTGCATGATAATTAATTGATTGCATATTTGTGAGTATATGATTATTGGACATGATGTTATAACCTAGACTAGGATAGAAAAACTAATAAATTCAAATGTAGACATGGAAATTTAAGCATGGGTCATTCTAAATATTTGAATTAAATGCTTAATGTGAATTTGTGGTAAAAGTAATCAAGAGACTAGAATTTTTATTATTAAGGTTTAGACTCGTTTATAAGAAATTAGGATTTGTTAAATAGTGATGTGAATGCTAGAGTAGGAATTAGATGTATATTGTTTAGTGTTTCTACATTGAATTGGATAAGGAAGCCCAACCTCAGTGAAGTCTTTACCGTATATTTCATTTAATCAATTTCATTGTTTCTAGAAATTAGATTTATTTTATTCACAAATCAATAATTTTCATTCTTTCAAAGTTTTTCGCCTAAATTAGTAAGTAATCATAGTTTTTCGAAACAACGTAAGTCTCTTGGGAAAACGATATATAGACTTATCCATTTTATAACTTGTATTATTTGGTACACTTGCAAATATCATAACACTTTACATACTATGCAAATTATTTTTGCAAGTTCCAGTACGAATATTATATAAACCTTAACCACTCTTAACTAAAAGTAACATAAGTATTTTTTTTTTTAAATTCAACCACTTTTGATAATTGAATATCCTTTGGAATGTAATCATTTTTAGAAAATTAACCTCGATACACAAATGCAATCAGACAAATCATTCCTCTCAAGAAACCACCCACAAAAGATGAAGAAATGAACTATTTTGGTCACCAACAAAGCCTCCACCACACCAGGATCTCCATCAGAGAGGAGAAAAGTTGTGTGTATAGGTTTTCAAATAAGAAAAAGTGAGGAAAAATTATTGTATGCAACATTTTAAAAACATGTTAGATACCTCATTATCAAACGTAATAAAAGTCATCTACGTTGGACCTTATAACACATGATGTAAATTTATGTCAAACCTTATAAGAATTGACATAAATGAGATTTTTTATGTTCAACCATAAAGAGTTTGACATAAAAAGGTTACTTTTACAAAAATGCCACCATTTGTATGATATGATCTTTTATAATCATATATATATATATATATAT
>Ga0209589_1010678_pt1 | contig 13295 bp, 12 predicted proteins | sample CowpeawhiteBW_FD_187525 | JGI IMG/M metagenome (GOLD analysis project Ga0209589, IMG submission 187525) | Root nodule microbial communities of legume samples collected from California USA - Cow pea white BW (SPAdes) (version 2) | ecosystem: Host-associated > Plants > Roots > Nodule | place: USA...
CGTATTAACTTTAACTAAAAATAACAATACTATTTACCCAATATACTATTATTATTCTGAAAAGTTATAACATAAAAACAAAACCTCAATTGCCATCCGTAACACACATACATATATATATATATATATATATATATATATATATATATATATATATATATATATTTGATACAAATATTCTCACTCTAAATTATCAAAACCCAAAGTTGTCATGTACTTTAAAAGTATTTGTATTATGCCACTGAATAGAAAACACTGTATCATTCATATGTTATTCAATGTATACCATATATTATATAATATAATATTTTACAAACTTTCCACTTTTACGCTATAGTATACATTATAATCTGCATGCTTTTGAAAGGATATCCAACCATATATAATAATATAAGATAAACCAATAATCTAATATAACCAATCCCAAGATTTTCTACACACACCACTTCCGTATGGTATCTATTGCAGTGCCATTGCCGTGAAGCGATTAAACAAAGATACTTTATCTTTGCATTTGACAATCAACGAAAAATCGTACAATCGGAAATAGCATATTACCCATATACAGTACACGAAATCATAAACCACTAATTTCTTAACCTTATCAAAGCATAAAAATAACAAAACACCAATCTCACAATTACAATCTGCTACTAATATACATTAATAATAAAAGAAATTCATACGAAAGAAACACAATAAGCTCCCCTTACCCGGTTTCTTAGCTTCAAACAATTTCCAATGAATTCTTCCTTGTTCCCAAAGCTCCCCTCCTTGCCTCCACTCCAATTCCCTTCTCTGGATTGCAATTCTCAGCCCTCACTTGACACACACACTATGACTCTTTGTTTTCCCCACTCACTCTTCTCTCTCTCCCCCCAACTTCAGCCCAAAATAAATAATACACATAATAAAACGAAATTTATTTAAATTCAAGGTTTTATGACCATTATTTTGGATTACTGCACCCCAACTGCTACCTCTCTGGTTTCTCAGGGAATTTCTACAGTCTCTAGATTTTTCCATCACTTAGCAAAAATATAAAAATATAAATAGCCTACTTACTCTAGTCAAGATTCGAACCCACAACCTCCCAATCCATCAAACACATGCACACCAACAAACCATCCCATTATTCTTGTTAATTCACACATTCATATAAGGTTAAACCATGTTTCCGCATTCATAATATTTTGGTAATATAAAACACAATTAAAATCACACTAATGGCACACACTAGACTTGAACCCAAGTCCTCCCAACATAACCAAGTACTCTACACCCTTTAAGTTATCATTGTTTCTTGTCTAAGGTTTATCAAAGAACTCCCTTAAGGTATTCTCAACCCCCCATTTCTTTATTCCATTACTTATTAATTTTCATAAATTTCCTGGATCTCACACAATGGACTCCAGTTTTGTCGTCCAGGTTTGATGCTGATCAAAAAGAGTCGTGACCATGCGCAACATTTCCTGCTCGTAATGAGTTCTGGTGGCAGAAGAGGAGGCGTCAGCAGCATCCACAGGGTCATTATCTGGTTCATCCTTGAAGCACCAGGTGTTGCCCCTAAAGGACATTCCCATGTGATGAAGGGCATTTGCCCCAATCAGGCTTGTGTGATTTGGAATGTTGGAGGCCTCACCAGAGAAGTCCACTTTGTAGTGCTCGAGAACTTTGCACACGAATACGACATAAGGCAGAGGATAGTTGGGTAGCTTGATAGCTTTCTGCATAGTATCAGAGACAACCTTAGACCATTCTACAAGAATGTTTGACTTGAAAGCATGGATAAGGAAGACGTCCTCTGTTGTGAGTTGAGCATGGTTGCCATTGCGGGGAACTAGAATCCAGGCAGTTAAGAATGCGAGCACCCGCTCATCTTTCTTCATCCCACCAGTGCGGAAGATACTGTAGTCGCGTTTGGCTTTGGGATCCCTCAAGCAACCCTGGTAGATATCTAGGCGATTTGCCCCAGGAAACCCTCGATGGGCTGGAATGCCAGAGATGCGGAAGCCAGCAATGGAGGTCCAAACATCTGTGGTGAGGACAATGTTTACCCCTTTGACGCGCGAGGTGAGAAGATCATCTTCACACGCGAGGTTTGCGTAGAAAACCCTAACCAAATCGGGGTAAATGTCACCTATGAGTTGAACGAACGTCTCCAGGTGTTGGGAGGAGATAAGCTCTGGGAAGGTAAAGTCGTGATTGCGAAAGAAGGGCAGTTCGACTTTCTTGTGGTTGATGATTTTGCGATTGCGGAAGGAGTCATTGAAATTTTCTTGAGCGTCGCGATCACTGATCCAGCCATCAATATCGGGATCCCGTTGCTTAGTGGCCATGCGCTTGACACGTTTGCGAGAGGAAGAGGAGGATGCCATGGCGGAGTGGTGTAGGGTGTTAGGTGACGGCGGAGCAGAGGTGGAAAGGGAAAGGGAGGACCTAGGGTTTTTGAGAGATTAGGAAGTACCAGGATCCTAGGTGCAGAAGTTAAGACTGCTATTAAGAGTAGGGAATTTACTTACCTAATGGATTAGCGGGCTCCTTTTGAGAAATTAGAAGGCAACTATGTGAAGCAATACTAACACAGAATGGGCTTAACCAAGCACGATAATGGATTAAGGCCAAGGGTAGGCATGCAGCTACACAGTCTGGACACAATATACACACAAGCAGATGTAGAAACCAGAACGAGCTAGGTATGATGTCTGCCAGTTGATGTTGTGTGTCAATGTACTCAACCTTGCACTCTCCCTTGGACACATGATCTCGGATGAAATGGTGCCGGATTTCAATATGCTTGGTCTTAGAGTGCAGAACTGGATTTTTAGTAAGATTAATTGCACTAGTGTTGTCACATTTTAAAGGAATGTGATCAAGGTGGATGCCATAGTCCTCAAGTTGGTTCTTAATCCAGATAGATTGGGCACAGTAGCTGCCAGCAGCTATATACTCTGCTTCAGTGGTGGACAGAGCAACACAGGCCTGTTTTTTGAGTGCCAAGAGATTAGAGAACCACCTAAGAGATGGCAGGTTCCACTGGTGCTCTTCCTGTCAGTTTTGCAACCACCAAAATCTGAATCGTTGTACCCTACTAAGGAGATGTTTGAGCCATGAGGATACCACATACCCAGATTTCTAATGCCTTTTAGGTATTTAAAGATGCGTTTGACAACAATTAGGTGAGAGTCTTTGGGACAGGACTGGAATTTGGCGTATACACACACACTGTGCATGATATCTAGACGGCTAGCTGTGAGATAGAGAAGCGATCCGATCATTCCACGATATTTAGTTTGATCCACTGCAGGCCTTGTTTCATCAATGTCTAGATAGCAGTTTGTAGCCATAGGAATGGATGATTCCTTGCAAGCGTCCATGTGAAATTCTTTCAGTAGCTTAGTGCAGTATTTAGATTGATGGATAAAGAGTCCATGCCGTCCTTGCTTAATTTGGAGCCCTAAAAAGAAGTGCAGCTCCCCCATCATGGACATTTCAAACTCATCTTGCATGTATTTGGAGAATTCTTTGCATAGTAGAGGATTTGTTGAACCAAAAATGATGTCATCCACGTAGATTTGAACAAATAGTAGATCATTTTGAGCCTTCTTAATGAAGAGAGTAGAGTCCACCTGCCCTCTTCGAAACCTGTTTTGAATCAAGAATTCACTTAACCTTTCATACCATGAGCGAGGGGCTTGCTTAAGTCCATAGAGAGCCTTTTTCAACTTATACACATGATCTGGAAACTCATAGTCTGTGAATCCAGGGGGCTGTGCCACATAGACTTCTTCCTTAATAAAGCCATTTAGGAAAGCGCTTTTCACATCCATTTGGAAGAGCTTGAATTTGAGTAAGGATGAGATGGCAAGGAGGATTCGGATGGCCTCAAGGCGTGCTACAGGAGCATAGGTCTCATCATAATCAATCCCTTCTTCTTGACAGTACCCTTTGGCTACCAATCTAGCCTTATTCTTGATCATCACACCAGAATCATCCAGCTTGTTGCGAAAGACCCACTTAGTGCTTATGATTAGCTGAGATTGAGTTCTTGGAACAAGATCCCAAACATCATTTCTCTTGAATTGATCCAATTCGTCCTGCATTGCTAGAAACCAGTGTTCATCCTTGAGAGCATCATTCACTGATTTTGGCTCAAGTTGGGAGACAAAGGCTACATTTAGATAAAACTGGCCTAGCTGCCTGCGTCTAGAAACACCTTTAGAAATATCCCCTATGATGTTGTCAAGAGACATATTTTTAGGCACTATCCAGTCAGCGGGTAAATCTGCTGCAGAGGTCGAAGTCCTAGCTACTCTAGGTGATGAATCTGCTATTGCTACAGGCTCAGGTTGTGTCAAATCTGCACTTGTGTCATTTAATTCTGCACTATTTCTTGAACCAGAGGAATTAGCAGCGTGATTATCAATATTCTCATCAAATGCAACGTGAATGGATTCCTCTATGGTTAATGTTCTTTTGTTATGGACACAATAGGCTTTACTAGTGGAGGAATAACCTAAGAAGATGCCTTCATTAGCCTTAGGATCAAACTTGCCAAGATTTGATTTTTCATTATTTAGTATGAAACACTTGCAACCAAAAGCTTTGAAGTAAGATATGTTAGGTTTTCTACCTTTGTAGATCTCATAGGGTGTAAGTTTCAAAACAGGTCTGATTAACACCCTGTTCAGCACGTGGCAAGCTGTACTTACAACATCTGTCCAAAAGTATTTTGGTAAAGAGTTCTCATTGAGCATTATCCTTGCCAACTCTTCCAAAGATCGATTTTTTCTCTCAACCACACCATTTTGTTGTGGCGTTCTAGGGGCTGAGAAATTATGTGAGATACCATGATTTTCATAAAACTTTTCAAAAGATTCATTTTGAAACTCACCCCCATGGTCACTTCGAATGGATTTGATTTTCAAGTCTTTCTCATTTTGAACAATTTTGGCAAATTTCCTAAAAACTGAGAAGGTGTCACTCTTAGATGAGATAAAAAATGTCCAAGTAAAGCGAGAATAGTCATCTACAAGAACAAGTGCATAAAAATTTCCTCCTAAGCTTCTGGTTCTAGAAGGTCCAAATAGGTCCATATGTAACAGTTCTAATGGATTAGAGGTGGAGATATGCTGTTTTGACTTAAAAGATGTTTTTACTTGTTTATCCTTTTGGCATGCATCACACAACTTGTCTGACTTAAACTTTATATCAGGCAACCCAGTGACTAACTTTTTTGACACAAGCTTATTTAGGTGACCCATATGTATGTGTGCAAGTCTTTTATGCCAAATCCAAGGTTCACCATTTTTAGCAAAAAGGCAAGCAATTGAATCAAAAGAAGTGTTTTCAAAGTCCACCATGTATATGTTCTGAATCCTTTTTCCTACAAAAACCAATTCATTTGTGGATGCATGACAGATTAAACAATGATGGGCTTCAAAGGTTACTTTTAGATTTTTATCACACAGTTGGCTAATGCTAAGTAAATTGTGCTTGAGTCCATCCACCAACAAAACATCCTCAATTTCCACAGTTGATGATGACCTTACCTTACCAGATCCAAGAATCTTACCTCTGTTGTTGTCACCGTAAGTGACATGTCCACTTACTTCTTATGAAATTTTGCTGAATTTCGAGCTGTCACCTGTCATGTGTCTAGAGCAGCCACTGTCCAGATACCACATTGACTCCTTAGCTTCAGCATTGTCCTGCAAAATAGATTATTTTGATGAAGCAGGTACCCAAACAAACTTGGGTCCTCTTGAGTTAGACTGTGTTACAGTTCTTTTAGGCACCCATTTGAATTTTCCTCTAGGAACCCCACTGTTTTTAAAGTAGCAGGAAGTGGAGAAATGACCAGGTTCATAACAATAGGTGCATATAATGGAGGATGGTTTACTGATGTTGAGAAAATTTCTGCACGATAATCGATTAGGGTTGCCACTATAACCAATTCCCTCTTTATTCAGCACACTCCTTTGAGATCCTAAAACAGCATCTAGGTTGGATCTTCCTAGAGTGAATTTTGATAGGGTTTTCATTAAGTACTCTATCTTCTCTAGCTGTCCTGGACAGTACGTACATCTAGACCTGGAATGTTTTTCAGATTGTTCTAATTTTTCCAAGCAAGTTGTTAGATTCTCATTTTCCTCTTCTAACTGTTTTATTCTACCTTCCAGCCACTTAATCTCCCCTTTACGTTTGCTATTTGATTTTTGTAGTTTTGTAGCTTCCTTATGCAGTTCATAGTAGTCATTTTCCTCATGTTCAGATGTGAAACTACTTACACTATTTTTGGATGATTATGCTTTAATGGATGTTTCAGCTTTAGCCATCAGACACAGATTATTTTCCTCTTCAGTGCTGTCATCAGATTCACTAGATGTGCTGGAGTCATTTTCTTCCTAGGCAATGTAGGCTTTCTTCTTCTTCAGGTGCTTCTCTGCCTCATTCTTCTCATCCAGTTTCTGCTTCATCTTCAGCACTAGACAATCAACTTTGATGTGTCCTGTCTTGCCACACTCATAGCAGGTTTAAGTTCTAGATCTGGACTGCCTCTTATTTCCTGCATAACTGTTGTTAGCTTTGTTCTTATACTTCAGAAATTTTGAGAACTTTTTCACCATTAAGCTCAAGGCTTCACTATCAGAGTTTTCATCATTGGAGTCATCTGCATAGTCTGCTTTCTTCTGTTTTGCTGCAGATTTTACTGCACTCTTCAAGGCTATTGTGTGCCTTTTTTCTCCATCCTCTTCTGCCTTGAGTCTCCCAAGTTCTAGTTCATGTTCTCTCAGCTTCCCAAAGAGTGTGGCTATGTTCATGCTAATGAGGTCTTTGGATTCTGAAATAGTAGTGACTTTAGGTTGCCATGTCCTGTTTAAACTCTTCAAGATCTTGATGTTTAGTTCTTCATTATCAAATATTTTGCCAAGAGCTAGGAGGTGATTTAGTATATGTAAATCTCTTCTGTACATCACATATGCTTTCCCCAATCTTCATTCTGAACATTTCATACTCTTGAATAGAAGTATTTTTCCTAGCTCTTTTAACTTCATTCGTGCCCTCATGGGTGACTTCCAAAACGTCCCACATCTCTTTGGCTGATTCACACACAGAGACCTTGTAAAATTAATCCAATGTTAGTGCAGAAGATATAATATTCTTAGCTCTAACATCATAATGTGCCATCTTATTCTCATCAGGGATCCATTGTGAGAATTCTTTGGGAAAAGTCTCTCCATCCACTATTTTAATTGGTTTAAAAGGCCCATTTACCACTGCATTCCACACCCCTTTGTCTACTGATTCAAGAAAGATTTTCATTCGAATTTTCCAGAAGGGATAGTTTTCCCAGCAAACAGAGGGGGCCTATTTATGGATGCCCCTTCAGCAAAGGTTTGAGATGTATTCGACATAACAAGATCTTTCTAATCGACTAGCGTGCGATTAGCGTGCGATTAACCAACTCTGGTGCCAATTGTTAAAATCATATCTGTCTAATTATCTTAACCACAAAGGGATCTGAATTGATTAATAGGCTTTTATCTGGTTTAAGATGAATCTTGAATAAATCTTTAGGTTTTAAAGCTCAATTAATCTATTTCATAGTTATGGGTTAATGGACTGTTTAAATCAATCAAGAAAGATTATGAGAGAGAAGAAAGAAGCAAGACACACAATTTATACTGGTTCGATTCAAGGCGAATCTACATCCAGTCTTTTCCTAAGTAACACACTTAGGAGGATTCCACTAAACAAACAGGATCTAAGAATTACAAGCACACCTATGTAATTCTAAACCCCCAAAACCCAAGAACTTGATTTACTAATCAAGAACTCCCCTAGGAGCAATGCATCCATACAATTGCACCTAGGCCTACACTTCACACACTGAAGCAACTGTAATCAGAAATACAGTAAACAAAAATAAGAAACGAATACACCTATGTGGTGCAGATTTGACAAGATGCTCCTTGATTCAAGCAAGACCCATCATGGTAGAATCAACTATCAATTCTTCTTGGATCTGCACTTGAGTGATCTTCCAGAATATTCAGAAACTTTGTGACTCTCAGGTGGCTCTCTTTCAGATGGAAAACTGCATGATCTATCAAATTTCTCCGAGGCCAAAACAGATTCTAAAAACAACTTTTATACAAAGATTTCTGCTGTCACTAATTTGATTAGGAATTTACCTAATCGATTATCGTGAGTATATTTTCATTTCCTTTGTGTCATACTCACAACTAATCCATTAGTTAAAAAACTAACCATGCAAGATTACACAGCAGACCTAAAATACATTTGATAAAGAAAAGCTATTTGCCTAATGCATATCCTAACTGGACCAAGCTATGTTTTATTTTAGACCAGTAGACAACATCAAAATTATTCTTCATTCATGGGTGATGTAGCTCCCCCTTCCAACAATCTCCCCCTTTTTGATGATGTCCAAAACATGGACTGTGATAAGCCTGCCTACAGCACATTAAGCAAACAACAACAACAGTACACAGTATAGGCACACAAGGCAAACAACAGCATAGGCATATAACAGATATCACTTTCATTTTATTCTCCCCCTACCACTATAACCTATCAATATACCATATTACAGAATTCTCCCCCTTTTTGGACAGTAGCAAAAAAAAAACAGATTCAATACAGGACAACAGAGAAAAAAATAGCTAAACAGCGCATCAATATAAAAGATGCAGCAGGAGATAATGCATAACAACCAGGATAATAACTGTGCATAACAACCAGGATAATCAGAGTATATAACACATTACAATCCCAACCAAAATAATCCTAGGCTAAGGGAGCTATGCTAGGATAACCGCAAAAAGGAAACACACACACCTCTAGGACTACTGGATCCTAAGGTCAAGGGATACAGACTGAGACTATGAAGGTTGGTACTCAAAAAGTGGGTGTGTGTGGGTAGAAGGCTAAGCTATTCTTCGTCAGAGGCACGACCAGTGTTGAGTTGAGCCAGTTGTTGTTGAACAGAGGTTAGTTGGTGCTCAATGGACTCCAGTTTTGTCGTCCAGGTTTGATGCTGATCAAAGAGAGCTGTGACCATGCGCAACATTTCCTGCTCGTAATGAGTTCTGGTGGCAGAAGAGGAGGCGTCAGCAGCATCCACAGGGTCATTATCTGGTTCATCCTTGAAGCACCAGGTGTTGCCCCGAAAGGACATTCCCATGTGATGAAGGGCATTTGCCCCAATCAGGCTTGTGTGATTTGGAGTGTAGGAGGCCTCACCAGAGAAGTCCACTTTGTAGTGCTCAAGAACTTTGCACACGAATACGGCATAGGGCAGAGGATAGTTGGGTAGCTTGATGGCTTTCTGCATTGTATCAGAGATAACCTCAGACCAGTCTACAAGAACATTTGACTTGAAAGCATGGATAAGGAAGACGTCCTCTATTGTGAGTTGAGCATGGTTGTCGTTGCGGGGAACCAGAATCCAAGCAGTTAAGAATGCGAGCACCCGCTCATCTTTCTTCATCCCACCGGCGTGGAAGATACTGTAGTCGCGTTTGGCTTTGGGATCCCTCAAGCAACCTTGGTAGATATCCAGGCGATTTGCCCCAGGAAACCCTCGATGGGCCGGAATGCCGGAGATGCGGAAGTCAGCAATGGAGGTCCAAACATATGTGGTGAGGACAATGTTTACCCCTTTGACGCGCAAGGTGAGAAGATCGTCTTCACATGCAAGATTTGTGTAGAAAACCCTAACCAAATCGGGGTAAATGTCACCTGTGAGTTGAACGAACGTCTCCAGGTGTTGGGAGGAGATAAGCTCTGGGAAGGCAAAGCCGTGATTGCAAAAGAAGGGCAGTTCGACGTGCTTGTGGTTGATGACTTTGCGATTGTGGAAGGAGTCATTGAAATTTTCTTGAGCGTCGCGATCACTGATCCAGCCATCAATATCTGGATCACGTTGCTTGGTTGCCATGCGCTTGACACGTTTGCGAGAGGAAGAGGAGGATGCCATGGCGGAGTGGTGTAGGGTGTTAGGTGACGGCGGAGCAGGGGTGGAAAGGGAAAGGGAAGACCTAGGGTTTTTGATAGATTAGGAAGTACCAGGATCCTAGGTTCAGAAGTTAAGACTGCTATTAAGAGCAGGGAATATACTTACCTAATGGATTAGCGGGCTCCTTTTGAGAAATTAGAAGGCAACTATGTGAGGCAACACTGACACAGAATGGGCTTAACCAAGCACGTTAATGGATTAAGGCCAAGGGTAGGCATGCAGCTACACAGTCTGGACACAAGCAGATGTAGAAACCAGAACGAGCTAGGTATGAAAAAAATGTTTTAAACATATATGTAGTATGCATGTAACTGGAAATGAACTCTAACAGTTTAACTATGATACCAGTGACATGTAATACACTTGTAACAAAACATGAAAATGCACACACACACAACATTAGTTAAGTAAGCATAGTTAATGAGAGCAAGTGATGTCCAAAATACCCAATTCATTTCTCATAGTGTAAAACCTCTCTCTGGTTAGAGGTTTAGTAAAGATGTCTGCCAGTTGATGTTGTGTGTCAATGTACTCAACCTTGCATTCTCCCTTGGACACATGATCCCGGATAAAATAGTGCCGGATTTCAATATGTTTGGTCTTAGAGTGCAGAACTGGATTTTTAGTAAGATTAATTGCACTGGTGTTGTCACATTTTAAAGGAATGTGATCAAGGTGGATGCCATAATCCTCAAGTTGGTTCTTAATCCAGATAGATTGGGCACAACAGCTGCCAACAGCTATATACTCTGCTTCAGTGGTGGACAGAGCAACATAGGCCTGTTTTTTTGAGTGCCAAGAGATTAGAGAACCACCTAAGAGATGGCAGGTTCCACTGGTGCTCTTCATGTCAATTTTGCAACCACCAAAATCTGAATCGTTGTACCCTACTAAGGAGATGTTTGAGCCATGAGGATACCACAGACCCAGATTTCTAGTGCCTTTAAGGTATTTAAAGATGCGTTTGACAGTAGTTAGGTGAGAGTCTTTGGGACAGGACTGGAATCTGGCGCATACACACACACACACACACACTGTGCATGATATCTGGACAGCTAGCTGTGAGATAGAGAAGTGATCCTATCATTCCACGATATTTAGTTTGATCCACTGCAGGCCCTGTTTCATCAATGTCTAGATAGCAGTTTGTAGCCATAAGAGTGGATGATTCCTTGCAAGCTTCCATGTGAAATTTTTTCAGTTGCTCAGTGTAGTATTTATATTGATGGATAAAGAGTCCATGTTGTCCTTGCTTAATTTGGAGTCCTAAAAAGAAGTGCAGCTCTCCCATCATGGACATTTCAAACTCATCTTGCATGTTTTTTTAGAATTCTTTGCATAGAAGAGGATTTGTTGAACCAAAAATGATGTCATCCACGTAGATTTGAACAAATAGTAGATCATTTTTAGCTTTCTTAATGAAGAGAGTAGAGTCCACCTGCCCTCTTCGAAACCTGTTTTGAATCAAGAATTCACTTAGCCTTTCGTACCATGAGCGATGGGCTTACTTAAGTCCATAGAGAACCTTTTTCAACTTATACACGTGATCTGGAAACTCATAGTCTGTGAATCCAGGGGGCTGCGCCACATAGACTTCTTCCTTAATAAATCCATTTAGGAAAGCGCTCTTCACATCCATTTGGAAGAGCTTGAATTTTAGTAAGGATGAGATGGCAAGGAGGATCCGGATGGCCTCAAGGCGTTCTACAGGAGCATAGTTCTCATCATAATCAATCCCTTCTTCTTGACAGTACCCTTTGGCTACCAATCTAGCCTTATTCTTGATAATCACACCAGAATCATCCAGCTTGTTGCGAAAGGCCCACTTAGTGCCTATGATTTGCTGAGATTGAGTTCTTGGAACAAGATCCCAAACATAATTTCTCTTGAATTGATCCAATTCGTCTTGCATTGCTAGAAACCAGTGTTCATCCTTGAGAGCATCATTCACTGATTTTGGCTCAAGTTGAGAGACAAAGGCTACATTTAGACAAAACTGGCCTAGTTGCCTATGTGTGGAAACACCTTTAGAGATATCCCCTATGATGTTGTCAAGAGACATATTTTTAGGCACTATCTAGTCAGCGGGTAAATCTGCTACAGAGGTCGAAGTCTCAGCTGCTCCAGGTGATGAATCTGCTGCTGCTACAGGTTCAGGTTGTGTCAAATATGCACCTATGTCATTTAATTCTGCACTATTTCTTGAACCAGAGGAATTAGCAGCATGATTATCAATATTCTCATCAAATGCAACGTGAATGGATTCCTCTATGGTTAATGTTCGTTTGTTATAGACACGATAGGCTTTACTAGTGGAGGAATAACCTAAGAAGATGCCTTCATCAGCCTTAGGATCAAACTTGCCAAGATTTGATTTTCCATTATTTAGTATGAAACACTTGCAACCAAAAGCTTTGAAGTAAGATATGTTAGGTTTTCTACCTTTGTAGATCTCATAGGGTGTAAGTTTCAAAACAGGTCTGATTAACACCCTGTTCAGCACGTGGCAAGCTGTACTTATAGCATCTGCCCAAAAGTATTTTGGTAGAGAGTTGTCATTGATCATTGTCCTTGCCAACTCTTCCAAAGATCGATTTTTTTCTCAACCACACCATTTTGTTGTGGCGTTCTAGGGGCTGAGAAATTATGTGAGATACCATGATTTTCACAAAACTTTTCAAAAGATTCATTTTGAAACTCACCCCCATGGTCACTCCGAATGGATTTGATTTTCAAGTCTTTCTCATTTTGAACAATTTTGGCAAATTTCCTAAAAACTGAGAAGGTGTCACTCTTACATGAGATAAAGAAGGTCCAAGTAAAGTGAGAATAGTCATCCACAAGACCAAGTGCATAAAAATTTCCTCCTAAGCTTCTGGTTCTAGAAGGTCCAAACAGGTCCATATGTAACAGTTCTAATGGATTAGAGGTGGAGATATGCTGTTTTGACTTAAAGGATGATTTTACTTGTTTACCTTTTTGGCATGCATCACACAACTTGTCTGACTTAAACTTTATATCAGGCAACCCAATGACTAACTTCTTTGACACAAGCTTATTTAAGTGACCCATATGTATGGGTGCAAGTCTTTTATGCCAAATCCAAGGTTCATCATTTTTAGAAAAAAGGCAAGCAATTGAATCAAAAGAAGTGTTTTCAAAGTCCACCATGTATATGTTCTGAATCCTTTTTCCTACAAAAACCAGTTCATTTGTGGATGCATGACAGATTAAACAATGATGGGCTTCA
>Ga0209589_1010680_pt1 | contig 13295 bp, 4 predicted proteins | sample CowpeawhiteBW_FD_187525 | JGI IMG/M metagenome (GOLD analysis project Ga0209589, IMG submission 187525) | Root nodule microbial communities of legume samples collected from California USA - Cow pea white BW (SPAdes) (version 2) | ecosystem: Host-associated > Plants > Roots > Nodule | place: USA...
AAACGATCAGTTTCAACCATGGGTCAAATTATAATTATAAAAAGCGCAAGAACTAAATTATAAAAAAAGACAAAAGGGAATTCTGAAAGTTAAGATCTACAAGTGGTAGGACCCACTAGCATTCAATATATACTCACCGAAGTCACAGGGCTTACCGCTTACCGTTTTCTCAGCCAATCCTCTGTTTCTGCTTTTTGTGTTCTGTTTCACTGCTTCCGGGTAACTGAGTCATGGCGATTCGCAATTCACTCAAAGGACAATTTTTTCAACGTAGCTCCGTTTTTGGGGCAAGGTTCATGTCATCTTCTTGGTTTCGAAGCATCGAGCCCGCTCCCAAGGATCCGATCCTCGGTGTAACTGAAGCTTTCCTCGCCGATCAGAGTCCAAACAAAGTCAATGTCGGAGTGGTGAGTTCTGTCTCCCTTTGAGATTAATATTCTCTCATTATTTTTCTTTTTGAGAAATTCGGAGAGAAAGTAAGTCTGTGAGGATGAGATTGATTTGATTGGATCCGGTCACTTAAACGGCATAGAACTGTTATATTCGTCACAGAAAGTGGGGAAAGTTTATTGTTCTCTCCTTTTTATTGTATTGTCTGTTTGCTTTTTTATTGTGTTCCCAGCATTGATTCATGCAATCTATAGACAGTGGAAAGTAATTTTCAATGGATTTTTTGAAATACATTTTGCATGTTTGGTTGAAGTGATTCTGATATTGATTGTAATTTATTTATTTATTTTTTATTTACAAAAGGGTGCCTATCGCAATGACGACGGAAAGCCAGTGGTTTTGGATTGCGTCAGAGAGGCAGAGAGGAGAATTGCAGGAAACCAATTCATGTGAGTGAAATAATATATATATATATATATATATATATATATATATATATATATATATATATATATATATATATATATTTTCATATGTGTGTATAAGTGTGCAAAATTTGTTTTTTTTTTTCTTTTAATAAGGATTCTAGTAGAAAAAACATAAGATAGGAAGTAATATTCTTTACACTTGTATTAAATATTATTTTTCGTTAAATAGTTTCCAGAATGTTGAATTCTACTCTATTTATACATGACGAGATTGTTAGTTTTTGTAATAATTAATTAATTTAGAACTCAGCTGTATAATAACTTTTAATTAGTTCACATAATGAAAATCTTCACCCTAAATGTATATGAAAGTTACTCTTTTATCATTTAAAATAATGGGCATGAAGTACTTATTTGATTATTTACTTGTAAGAGAATGTTAATAAGTATTTTTGTTTATTTTTTTTTATGGAGATACTCTGGTCAAGAGAATGTGTTATTAATATATCCCAATGTTAGAAGATTAATATGTTTTCTTCTGTAAATTGTAATAAAAAAATCTTATTTATTCATTTCTTATTGAGTGTTTACCCACTTTATATGAACGCAGAATTTAATTGTTTCCATGTGCTAATTTGTGGATGTCTAGTAAAGTTTACCCACTAGGAGCTTTTGCCTGCCTTTTGGTTGTGTATGGACGGTCCATCGCAGTCTCGAGAATATGATGCTACTATTTCTGGACGCATTCTTTGAGAGCTACACTCTTACCTTTTCTAATGGGGAATTACTATTCCTTGCACTGTTTAGTTAGTTGTTTAAGTGTTTTGGGAGTGATAATGTGGAGAATACTACTTTATTACCTGCTGCTTTTCTGGTTTGTAAGCTGAAAACTGTAGAAACCTCATCTTAACTATATTTTTCTATTAGAATGAGTACTTTACTTTTGTCCGAATATTCCTCAAAGTAGGAAGCTGTCAAATTTTGTTCTGAAATTAAGAAAGTAGCATTATTCTTGAAGATATTTAGTGTCAGTTGAGGGTGAAAAATGTTCAGTTTAGTAAGGAGGAGGCAAAAAGGTAAAGTGCCATAAAAAATTAAGTTTAGTTGAATTGGCTTGAGTAAATTACACTCGTCCTTCCTGTAATTTTTTTTTTTTGGAATTTTGTCTGATACTCCTCAATTTTAGAAATCTATGGAAAACTTCTTAATTGTTTTAACAGCTTGCATACATTACATTGACATCTCTTGTACATTACACTAACTCCTTTAAATTATTACAAATATTAAAACATTGTCTTTATCACTCTTATTGTAAATGTTAAAGGAAGCAAAGATAGTTGTTCGATCCAAAATATCTTAGAGCTGATATTACCTAAGTTTCTAAATTAATTTTGAGCATGCAACAAATAAATTTAACTTGAATCCTCGGGATTCATAGAACCACATCTTCATCAATTCAAACCTGCATTCCAAGATAAACTTCTAAGGATCACCCAGCTAAGCAATTAGTGATATTCTCGAGAGTCAGTTTCTATTTTCAATATTTTTGTAACACCTAGCAATTAAACAAAAGTCTTATCATTTAGTAGCAAAAGAACAAGAGTCTTACTGGTCTGTCTATATAATTCTATTCCAGCTTTGCGTATCATTTACTAATAACGGAGTCTATGCCTTTACTTTGCACTGATACAAATGTTCATCAGGGAGTATCTTCCTATGGGTGGAAGCATAAAAATGGTTGAAGAATCGCTCAAGTTAGCATACGGAGACAACTCTGAGTTCATCAAGGATAAAAGAATAGCTGCAGTGCAGGCTTTATCTGGAACTGGTGCATGCCGACTTTTTGCTGCATTTCAACAGAGATTTCATCCTAATTCCCAAATCTATATACCAGTGCCTACCTGGGCCAAGTAAGTATTTAGTACAAATCTTTTAAAATTCAAAATACCTGTAGACTTTATGACCCTTCATTTTTTTAATATCTTTAGGTTTGAATTTTTTGTTGGTCCCATGTCTTGCTTGGATATTTATTTCTAATATGAGAAAATTACAGCCACCATAACATTTGGAGAGATGCTGGAGTGCCTATGAAGACATTCCGTTACTATCACCCAGAGTCCAAAGGATTGGATTTTGAAGGACTGATGGATGACATTAAGGTATATTTCTCTCATTCCAAACACTTGTAAGAGTTGATTTATAGGTCTACTTTTACAGGTGAAGCTTTGCTAGTACTCCATACTCTTATTACTTTTTAAATTAATTATTTATTACGTATACAGAATGCTCCAGATGGTTCCTTCTTTCTGCTTCATGCTTGTGCGCATAATCCTACTGGAGTAGATCCTTCAGAAGAACAATGGAGAGAGATCTCTTCCCAGATTAAGGTAACAATTTACGGAATAGTATTAGTAATGCATAAAATCATTGGGTTTTTTTATTCTGGTTGCTGTTCTTGACATTTTTTCTTGTTCATTAGGCTAAGGGTCATTTCCCTTTCTTTGACATGGCTTATCAAGGTTTTGCTAGTGGTGATCCAGAGAGAGATGCAAAGGCCATTAGGATTTTTCTGCAGGACGGTCATCTATTAGGACTTGCTCAGTCATATGCAAAAAATATGGGACTGTACGGCCAGCGAGTTGGATGCCTGAGGTTAGTAGACTGCTTTAAACTACAGCTCAGGTGCAGAATGCTACATAAATAGGCTCTTCAGTGGCTTTTCTTGTGGTTGGACAGTTAGATATGTTGGACCTTGATGATCCTCCTAATACATTGAATGTTGAGTACCTGCAGCTATATGCCGATTGTATTATGATGTTAAAATTATCCGAAATTCTGTTATTCAGTATAAGTTTAAAAGTTAAATTGACTCTGATACCTCAGCTCCATAAGTGAGGGTATAACAGTGCAGGAGCTGGGAAACCCAACATTCTCAAAGTAATTTTTATAATTATCTGTAGCTTGACTTCAATTTATCTCCAGATGCAATGGAATTCCCGAGAGACTTACTAGAATATTATCATTTCTATTATAATATTAGCATTTTAGAATATTAGTAATTTTGTTGATTAGATTAGAATAACCAATGACTGATTATTAGGCTTAATTAAATAGTTATTTAGTCAGCCGTGTTTACTCTCTGATTGTAAATAATCCATAAATACCACAACACGTGGGTAGTAACACCATTTCTCTCAAAAATTGTGTCTTTCAACTTGACTAAAATTAAAGCAAATAATAAAAATACCAGAACTTGGACATTTTACATGCTTTGAAGGATGAATCTTGGACATTTTCTTTATGTCATCTTTGGACTTTGGGTAGCTTCACAAAATTTATGTCTTGGCTATGAAATATGAACTAGTTCTGCAAAAAAAAAGTGTGCTCATAGTTTAAAGTTCCCTGCAGTCTGCTCTGTGAAGATGAGAAACAAGCTGTGGCTGTAAAAAGTCAGTTACAGCTGATTTCTAGACCCATGTACAGTAACCCACCTGTTCATGGAGCGCTTATAGTTTCAACTGTTCTTGGTGATCCAGAGTTGAAGAAGTTATGGCTTAAAGAAGTCAAGGTAAAGAGATTTTATTTCTTAAGGGTTTGTACCAAGTTTTCATTTGTCTTACCTCCTGCGGGTAGTAAAGCCGCTGTTCTTGAGTTAAGGAAGGAATAAAGTAAGGTCTTGATATGAAACTGTTGAAGTCTACTCTCTTGGAGAGTTGGTGTCTTAGCATAACCTTCACGACGCACTTGCCTTTGAGAATTTTTCCTCCTGCTGTTCCACTTCTGGCTATGGATTTCATGCTTATTTGAAATTCAAGAAGATTTGGAAAATATTTTATATTTGTCAACTTGCCATTTTGGGTACGTCACGGCTAGATGCAATAGTTAAATGCAGTAGTGTTCTTTAACAAAATGTTAGGATTTCTTATGTGTCATTGGTTTTTGTCGTTGTGTTTTGTTAACACTAATCAATGTTAATATATTTCAAGTTGTATTTTCAAAGGACAATGTCATTAGATTTTAATAAATCGTCAATAGAAATTTACGAGCATAAAGAAGTTGTGGTAATAGATTGAAATTGGACTTACATAGATATTATATTTGCAGGGTATGGCAGATCGCATCATCGGAATGAGGACCACACTACGAGAGAACTTGGAAAAGAGGAATTCTCCTTTGCCCTGGCAGCACATAACCAATCAGGTTCGGTTGTATTTGTTTAATGTTCAACTACTGTTTCATCCACTTCGTCTTTTTTTTTATTGTTTATTTTAGTAGTTTAAGGTTTTCTATAATTTTTTTTTTTGTTTTCGTTTTTAATGCAACCAAACATGTTAAGACACAGGGATAGATAGTTGAGTGAGAATTTTTAATTGAAATTTCAACACCATATCCCAAGTACTGCAAGGTTGTTTCTCTGACACTTATTTTGTTATTTATGTAGATTGGTATGTTCTGCTACAGTGGATTGACACCGGAACAGGTTGATCTTATGACAAGCAAGTTTCATATTTACATGACCCGAAACGGTCGTATCAGGTAATTAATTATACACTTCACACTGACTTTTTACTTACATTTTTAGATTTGAGATTCACTATTTTCTGACATTACTTATATATGATTATCACAGTATGGCTGGTCTTAATACGGGCAACGTGGGATATGTTGCTGAAGCTATCCATGAGGTTACAAAATCTTCCTAAATCATTCAATTTACCAATTGAACAATTTATGGTTTTGGGAGGAGAGAAGTCTTCTCAGAACTAAAATAAATTTATATTCATTTTTATTAAGCACTCCGATGTGTATCAACATTTCATCATTTTTGTTATTTAGAACATTTTAAGTAGCAGATTAAGAAATGACAACAGCCAATTTAGAGTGTTTGAACTTCTTTAGATAATTAATATGCTTATATTTGGCCTATGATGTGCAATGCTCTAATCAAATTGATGATACTTTGTTGACATATATCCAGTAGTTAGATCATGAAAATATCGGCCATGTAAGTCTGAAAAATATTTAAAGAAAATAATAATCTATTGGATTATTCTCCAATTTGTATTTGTAGGAAATTTTATACGAGGTAATGTTCATCATATTTCTTGAGTGATTTAAACTCAATTATCTTTTAATTTTATATGAGTGAATTGAATACTCAAATGTTAAGAGATTCATGCCTTTCCGTATTTTTAGTAAGTGTAAAAATTGTTTTTTATCATAAAAAGGAGATACTACTATGTTTGTTAAATAAAATTATGGATATTAATGGTAATGCAGTGATAGTATGAAAGAATGTTACATTCTTATTTAAGTACAAATTTTGTCTGTCTGATTTTTGATGTAATTATTATAAAAGTCCACAAATTTATACATATATAATATTTTATAACTGAATTATTATATTATCAGTAAGTAACTATTTTTTCCATAAAATTATGCGAAAAAATCTACACTAAATAATATATAATTTTATGTTTTCCATTCTATACCGCATTTATATATATTTTTTCCCGTTTCTCTCGTATTTACAAGAAGTATTATACATTTTTTAAAGAAAATTATGTCCTGGTTTTATTAGATATTACTCTTATTTGTGTAACACATTTTTCCACTCAATTTTTTGTAGTTGCTTACTTCATTAAATAACGTTAATAATTTTGGGAAGGAAAAAATAATTGTCCAAGATATATTGTCAAATAAAATTCACTTTATAGAATGAAATAGCAAGTGAGCTTTAATAAAACTTGAATAGCAAGTGAGCTTCACAAAACTTATTTCAAGGTTAAGTACAGGTGTATAAGAGAGGGTGTAATGAATAGAAAAATATTATTTTTGATTGCCTCCTTATTTCACAATTGAGCAGATCTTATAGATCTTTGAAGGTGATAGTTGTGTCAAAACTTTCCCCAAGTTAGTAAACTTTATGTTGACACATTTTTTATGCACCGATAATTTATTTGGGATTTAATTACGAAAAATATTTTATTAATATCCAAAACAAAGATAGGTAATAACTGAGAATAAAAAACTTATTTAACCAAAAAAAGTGAAACCTAAATGTTATTTATATTAAATCATTAAGAAAATGTAAGGTTTAAATACTATTTTGATCCCTGATTTAGTTCAGATTGTTCAATTTGGTCCCCTTCTTTTTGCGCGTTTAATTTGGCCAGTGCCACTACCATCACTACCACCCTACAACCACCACCACCACTACTAACACCACAACCATGACCACTACCACACTAAAACAACTGTCGCCGCCAAACTAAACCCACAACCACTCTACAACTACCAACACAATCACTCCCTACAACCACCACAATACTAAAATCACATTTACCACCATTACACTAAACCCACCAACAATAACACTCACAGTGGTAGGTTTAAGTCTCACCCTCCATTTCAACAACACTCATTATGGTGGTGTGGCTATAGGGAGTGATTGTGAATAGTGATCACACAAACCTTTCTCACTCTCATCTCCTTTTCCTTCATGCACACCGGAGTTCTTTTAGATACCTACACTTTGTGTAGCACATTGACCGCCTCATCCAAAGTAAAAGACCTTAATTTTGGAAGCAGATACACAACCAGGGGGTAAAATCGGGTTGGTCTTCTAGCGTGTTTGTGGGTAGTGCTTTCATCGATCTGTGCTCCAAAATTGATGGTGGTAGTGGATTTATTGTGGTGGTGTGTAGCGTGGTAGTGGTGATTTTAGTTTGTTGGTGGTGGTGGTGGTGACAACAACAATAGTGATGGTGGTGGCAGCAACAATGGTGATGGTGGTGATTGTGTTGGCGGTAGTGTTGGTGGCAGCAATGGTGAAAGGTCGTGAAATAGAGGGTGAGACTAAATTAAATAAATTTAACTAAAATAAAAACTTATTTGAACAAAACACAACCAGCCATAATATGACCAATGTCACGTCATGGGAACAATGTCAGCTTGTATATTTTATCATTATCAATTTAAATGACGTTAATGAAAAGGACAAAATTAAACATAATTTAGTACATCAAAGACCAAATTAAACATGCAAAAAGTGATCAAATTAAACAAATTAAACAAAAACAGGTATCAGAATAATATTTAAACCAAAATGTAATTAGATAATAAGAACTTTAGTATTAGAACATTGGATTACGGAAAAAAGTTCATCATATTTTTAGTAATATCAATTTTCTTAATTATCTTTTAAACAGCTAATTTAATTATATTTCAATAGTTTTAATTCATTGTTTCATTCTGATTATCTTCTAGTAATAAAAATATTAATTGTAGGATATATGATGATATATATAAAAAAAAATGTATACATTTCTATTAAATTATGAATAATTGTTGACTAAGACTTTATTGCTCTGAGTTGAGTCAGCTGTATGTTGACAACATCCCTTCCCCATAACCACAAGATGGCAATTATTATTGTCCTTATTTTAATAATTTTATATATAACCTAATTACAAGTGTGTTTTTTCTATTAAAAATGTGACCTCGATCATTGTCTCTAATATTTACGTTTGTCAACATATCATTTTTTTATATTTTTATATTGGTTATTTAAAATTGTCCTTGTTCACTAAATCAACATGAAGAGGCACTATGAAATAAAAATAAAAAAAAAATTGATATTATTATAATAATTTGGAAATTATACAATAAAATAAATATTATTTTTCTATAGATATGATTCAAAACATGGAACGTGAGTTTTTTTCTTATGGAATAAAGAAATCTAATTTTGGAGGATGTGTGTTCTTAAACAAGAAAATATGATTATATATGATTTAGTTAAGATGATCTTATGATATTTTGATCAATAACAATTTAGCTTTGATCATTCAATATAGTCCGAACAAAATATTTTATAGTTTGATATACAATGAATAATATCAAGTTTTGATGAATTAATATTTTTTTATCTAAGTATGATTATTAGATAAAATAATTAGATAATAAAGAGAAAACAAATTTAATATTTACGAATGATGTGTTGACAAAATTCATTAAAAATTTCTTTTGAGAAAATATAAAACACTTAAGATATGACTATCATAACAATATAAAAATTCACTTTTGAAATTATTAAACCGTCTTAAGAGTCATCACAAGTTTGACTTATCTCCTTAAAATTTATGACAAAAAGACCAACTTTTATACTATTGTAGGTTAAGTTTGATGTTGTCAATATAATAAATGAATATTCGATACAAATGATATTTCAAGCATAACAAGTTTAGTGCAATAGAAATCAATTTTAGCTTATATGTTATCAAACCTAAAGTTAGGACACAAGACGACTATTCAAGTGATCTTATTCAAGACGTTTATAAATAGAAGTTTAATTTTGCACCTGACACTCATATTCTATGGATATTGAGGAGAATGAAAAAATTATGCTAGCTAGGTTTCAATAGATAATAAGTTTGGATAGAGTGATACACCGTATTCACTGGTACATTAAATCATTAAGGAATTATTCTAAAAGAAGAATGAATAATAATATTTTTGACTTTTTTATTTTGATTTCTTTTTATATTTAAACAATGTCCAAAAGATGGTCGAAGTCACTTCAAATTATTTTGAAGATGTCTAATGTGAGATAACTTAAAGTTAATATAGGTGGATTCTTAGAGGTTCTTTGGAACATGCTACTATTGTGATATTTTTAGAGGAAGTTATGGTGAATACATTATAAGTTTTTTTCACTTATTTTGGGTTTCAAAGATCATTTTTTGTCATGGAGGCTATTTGCTATTTTAGTTATTAAAATTTCGTGAGATAATGATTATACTCATGTGTAGGGTTTTTCTGTCTCTGTTTTTAGTTATGTATTTTGGAGCAGCAGAACAAGTTTATGACTATTGCTTTAGTTCCATGTACATCTTCTTTAAGGTCTTTTTAATCTTTCATGGATCTCTAGTTATTAGCTGTCATGTTTTGTAAGATTTCGATGTCAAACTTTTGCATCCTTTTGTACATGTTATTGATATTTTTGTAAAAGAGTTAGAGCATCACATAAGTGCTCTTCTTTAACTTATTTATTTTTTGCTGATAAAAAAACATATTATACTCATGTGTAGTTACAATGTAATTCATTCTTGGTCTACCTTCTTTTTTCTTTTTTCTCAATATATTATTTAGATTCTTAAAGGAAGATAGAGGAAATACATTAAAAGTTGTGAAAATATAAGTTCAAGATATGTCACATTTTTCATGAAGACAGATTGTGTAGATAAGATAATAAATTTTGGAATTGATAATATACTTCAGTTGAAGTAGTTTAATGTTTTATTTCTTGTTATTAGTTTAATATCTTTACGAAATATGCGTAAGTCCTAATTTTTCTTTAGTTTAATTTGTTTGGAGGAAGTTTGTTTTTTATGTTTCCTAACATGGGTTTTGTTTTTTATGTTTCCTAACATGGGTTTAGGTCTATACATTTTGTTTTTATTTGTTATTCATGTGATGACATATAATTGACGGGCTTTGAAATTTGAATCTAGTTGAAATGTTAGTATTGATAACGATGCTTAATATGAATTTTATAAAAAGAGAATATTAAAAATAAAGTTAGATTATGGGATTGTAAATATTTAAGGAAAATGTCTATTCAAATAAATGATAAACATAAAATGATAGAATAAATATGTCTAGACAATGATAGAATAAATATGATCCTATACTGAAATACCTGTGGGTCGGATACATGCCGGTCTCGAGGGGTTTTCTTCATCCACCCCCAAGTTTTTCTTAAAATCCAAAATTGTCCTTTGACCAGTTTGAAATTTTAAATCAGTAACTTCTCTCTCTTATTTAACGAAAATGACTCCTCCACTTTCTTTTAACCTAGCAGTGTCGTTCTCGCCTCAAAACCCTCTACCTCATTCTCCTTGCTCGTCCCTCAAGCCACTCCTCACTGGTTTTGTTCTTTGTGGTCTTTCTTCTTCCCCTTTGCCACATTCCTCTACATTAACACAGGTAATGTTGATGTCCTTCGTAGTTTTTCGTTTTTTGTTGCTGCTACCTGTTAGTTTTGAAATTGTTGAAAAGCCAAGAAGGGTGGTTGAATTGGCTAGTTAAAAATTTAGGCTATCTTTGTAAGCTAAAAACCACCTTTAATTGAATTAAATAGATCACCAAGTTAGGATGCAAAAGGTGTTGGACAATATACTTTCAGTCGATCAAAAATAGAGTTAACAGATTGATTTTACTAAACAGATTTTGTTCTGGTATAATCAATCGATTGAAATAGGAAAACAGTCGACTGAAATACTGAGAAAAATGAAGAAATGCAGATTTGAGATTTAAACCAGAAGCAATGCACAAGAATGATCAAGACAAGTTCTAAATGATTATACAAACATGCTCAATGCTGCAAATGTCATGAAAACATGCAAGATCATGAAAGAGATGATTAAAGCACAAGTTCTTTAAACTTTAAAATGAAAATGCATGAGAGAAAGGTTATAGAAGAGAGGAGACACAAGATTTTTATACTGGTTCACTCAAACCTGAGCTACATCCGGTTTGTCAAGGCAACCTGAGCTTGACTTTGCACTATTTCAAAAGATTTACAAAGTATCCATCCTTACACTTTCAAAATATGCAAAAACACCACAAAAGACTCTTGAATCACACAAGAATCACACCAGCACAACAAAAACCCTCTTGCAGACCTCGAAAACCACTAGGCACACACATAGAGCTTGAGAAAGATCAAACCTCAGTGGTAGCACAACCCAGCCTACCACAAACCACTTTCTCCAAGCTTCAAACCAAGCCAAGAGCTTCAAGAATTGATCCAAGATCAATCTTCAACTGCTACAAATAGTATGATCACGAAAGACAGAGTTTCCACAAGTTTCCAGAACAAAATCGCGCTCTAAAATGATCAACTGACCTTTCTTTCGAAAATCACAACTTTTATAGTCAAACTGTTACGAAATTCAACAGGTTGATTTTCAAATCAATCGGTTGATTTCACTTTACTTAAGTGAAATCAGTCGATTAAAAACTAAATCAACTGATTGAATTTGTTGTAGTTTAAGACTACTGCAGCCAACCTTTTAACCTGTTAAAAAAATCATTCAACTGATTAAAAGAGACATTTTAACCGGTTGAAAAACTATTTAACAGATTAAAAGACACACCTAAGACCAAAAACATCTAATTAATACTATAAGGTCTACAACATGAATTACAACATTAAAATACACTTTCTAAATGATGTAACTACATGGAGAGCACACGTTCCAGCCTTGATCAATATGGTTATCATCAAATCTCCTTTCCTTCATCAATGTAGGCTTCATTCCAATGGTAATGACTTCAAGATAGTTCAAAAAGTGCTACATTTAATCTTCATCAAATCTTCAAGAAGCAAATCACCTTGCTTCTCATGTCAACCATGTTTGCCATGCATCTATTGATAGGTATAAATAGGTATAAGCATCCTTTAGGAGTATAGATCTGTGGGTAACGATGCTTGAATCGTAAACCACAAACCGGAAGTCGACTTCCGTAAGCCACAAAATGACGGAAGTGGACTTCCGTAGACCACATAAACAGCGTGAAAATGGCATAATCTGAAGTTGACTTCCATAAGCCATCAATACCAGAAGTCAACTTCTGTAATTTAAACCAACTTCCGTGAGATAAGTGACTTTCGTGTTAAAGGTGACTTCCGTAAGAGATGAGTGATTTTCGTAAGAGATGAGTGACTTACGTAACAGATGAGTGATTTCCGTAAAAGATGAGTGATTTTCGTACAAGAGGAGTGACTTCCGTAAGTGTTGTGCCCGGAAGTGAACTTCCGTAGGTGTGCAAAAAATATCACCAGAAGTCGACTTCCGTAGGCATGTGGATGACTTCCGATGAATGGAATTGGCAACGTTGGCTTTACTCACCGAATGTTGACTTCCGGAGATATTCGATTCTGAATGTCGACTTCCGATTTAAATTTTTTAATATTTATTATTTTATCATTGTTGCTATGTAATTTTTTTATGTTACGTTGTAAATTTTTTTGTAATTAATTTTACTGTAAATAAGTTTTAATATTAATTAATTATAATTTGGGTTAAATATGTTTTTGGTCCCTTAACTTTAAGTAAATTTTGTAATTAGTCCATTTCGAAACTTTGGACCAATTTAGTCCTTCATCTTTCGAAATACGTGAATTTAATCCTATTAATCAAATTTTGTTAAGTTTATTTGACATTTCAAGCGCGTTTCATAATAGTATTTGACTTAACATTAAAGAAAAAATGTGTCAAACAGTGTAAACAACTAAATACAATCCTAAAATGTGTATGAAACATCAAATAAACCAAAAATATTTCATCAAAGAACAAAAAATTGGATTTACCTAGTGAATAGAATATAGTTAAAAAAAAGAATTGATTAAGATTGGATTTGATCCATATCAAATATATTATTTCAAAATGGATTCTTGAAGTCATTCTA
>Ga0209589_1010683_pt1 | contig 13288 bp, 15 predicted proteins | sample CowpeawhiteBW_FD_187525 | JGI IMG/M metagenome (GOLD analysis project Ga0209589, IMG submission 187525) | Root nodule microbial communities of legume samples collected from California USA - Cow pea white BW (SPAdes) (version 2) | ecosystem: Host-associated > Plants > Roots > Nodule | place: USA...
ATCTCCATTCCTAAAATCTTCTTGGCTGCACCCAAATCCTTCATCTCAAACTCACTGTTTAACATAGCTTTAAGAGCATCAATATCAGTCTTGCTCTTAGCTGCAATTAACATGTCATCCACATATAATAACAAATATATATAGGAACCATCTTGCAACTTCCTACTATAAACACAATTATCAAACTCATTTCGAACAAAATTATAGGAAACCATAAAAGCATCAAACCTCTTGTACCACTGCCTCGGGCTCTGTTTTAAACCATACAAGGACTTTTTTAGCAAACACACATGGTTCTCTTTTCCAACCTCAAGGAATCCATCTGGCTGCGACATATAAATTTGCTCCTCTAAATTCCCATGCAAGAATGCAGTTTTCACATCAAGTTGCTCTAACTCCATATCCAAAGCGCTCACCATGGCCAACAAAACTCGAATAGTCTTATGTTTTACCACAGGTGAAAACACTTCATGGTAGTCAATTCCCTCTTTTTGTGAAAATTTTTTTCCACAAGTCTTGCCTTGAATCTATATGGTTCAACATCAAGATTCCCTTCTTTCTTCTTGAACACCCATTTGCATCCTACTGACTTTACACCTTTAGGTAATGGTACTAACTCCCGGGTCTGATTTTTCTTAAGTGATTGCATCTCCTCATTCATGGTAATTAACCATTTTGACGCTTCTTTGCTCTGGATTGCATTCTTATAGGATTTAGGCTCATCATAATAGAGATTTTCACCAACTGCCAAGGCATACAAAACAGAATTAGTATCAACAACACATGTAACATCTGCATACCTTGCAGGTTTTTTGATTTCCCTTTTTGTTCTCCTTGTTGCTATACTTTGAGGTTCTTCTTGGACAATACTAGATTGATCTATCATATCCAAATTTTCTTTATTTGAATCTTCAACCTCAAGCTCGACCTTTTGATGAACTCCCTTATTACCTGCAATATTTTCAACCTCCTATTTTTGGCCAAACATAGCAGACTCATTAAAAGTAACATCTCTACTAATAATAAACCTTTTATTTTTATTATTTTCAGTACACCATAATTTGTAAATGAACATTGTGGCGTTTGTCACATGGCAAAGCAAAGGAAAGTTTCTTTTTCAAATAGTGATTCTCGTGTTGATAGATGTTTTAGTCTAATTCATGTTGATATTTGGGGTCCTTACCCTACTCCTTCTTTGCATGGCCATCATTATTTTCTTACCATCATAGATGATTTTAGTAGATTCTCTTGGGTTTACCTTATTCATAATAAATCTGAGACAAGGACACACCTCACTAATTTCATTAATCTTGTTGAGAATCAATTTGAAACCAAAGTAAAAATTGTTAGAAGTGATAATGGTAATGAGTTCAAGATGCATGATCTTTTTTATTCCAAAGGCATTATTCATCAAACTACTTGTGTAGAGACTCCCGAACAAAACAGGATAGCTGAAAGAAAACACCAACATTTGTTGAATGTTACTAGAGCTTTGATTTTCCAATCTAAGATATCTACTTGTTTTTGGTCTTATGCTCTCATACATGTTGCTTTCTTGATATATATAACTCCCACTCCTTTCCTTAAGAACTGTACTCCTCATGAGAAACTTCATGAAAATTTTTATAATTACCAAAACCTCAAGGTGTTTAGCTGCTTGTGCTATATGCAGACCATGACTGCCAAGCAATCCTAGTTCGAGCCATGTGCTAGACCTAGTATTTTTCTAGGATTTCCTTCTCATACAAAAGGGTATATCGTATATGATTTAAAGAGCCATGATATTAAGATTTCTCGTAATGTCTTGTTTCATGAGGATATTTTTCCTAGCTGTTATAACACTAATGAAAATATTAATAGAGGTGATGTTTGCCTACCTATTAGCCAATCATATAATTTTGTCTTTAATGATCAAAATGACAGTTACCCTAGTGGTAATATCAACAATTCTAATAACATTATTCCTGTTACTCAAAGTAATAATTATGAAATTTCTGATTTAAGAAGATCCAACAGAATTAGAAGTTCTTCTACATACCTAAACGATTATTAAACTAATCTGGCATGTGTTAAAACTAAAACAAAATATCCTATTCATTCATACATTTCTTTGTCTAGATTATCCACTCATTTTCAGCAAGTTATACTCAATATTGACAACCATAATAAGCCAAAATCCTTTGATGAAGATGTTAAAAATTTTAATTGGAAGACAGCCATGGATGTGGAGCTAATTGCACTTGAACAACATAAAACTTGGATTGTCATGAATCTTCCTCCTAATTGCACCACCATAGGATGCAAGTGGGTCTACAAGCTCAAACACAAGGCTGGCGGATCTATAGAAAGATACAAAGCTCGCTTAGTGGCTAAAGGATTCACACAACTCGAGGGCATGGACTTTCACTTTACTTTCAAATTTGTTGCAAAGCTCACCACTGTTTGTAGCATTCTTGTTGCAGCTGCCATAAAAAATTGGAAGTTAACGCATTTCTTCATGGAAAATTGGATAAGACTATCTACATGGATCTCCCTCCGGGTATGAAACAATAAAGTCCAGGATAGGTATGCCTATTACATAAATCCTTGTGTGGCTTGTGACAGGCCAATCGTTAGTGGTATGCTCAATTATCCAATTTTCTTCTTAGCCAAAGTTTTAATCAATCCTCTGTTGATCATTCTCTGTTCAAAAAACACATTCAAAATAAAATCACCATTATCCTTGTTTATGTTGATGACATTATTGTCACTGGAAACGACCATGAAGCAATCAAACATATAACCTCTTTGCTTGACCAAAATTTTAAGCTTAATAACCTAGGAGATCTAACCTATTTTTTAGGTTTTGAAATCGCTAGAAGTCATTAGGGCATTAACCTTTCACAACGTAAATACACTATTCATTTACTTAGTGAAACTGGTATGTTGAATTCTTCTCCTGTAAGCATACCTATGAATTTACATTGTGATTCTCTACCAGACCCCACCACATATCGCAAACTCATTGGTAAGTTGATCTATTTGATGAACACCAGACCGGACATTACCTACGTTGTTAACCAACTCAGCCAGTATGTCTCTGCACCCACAAAGGATCATCAACAAGTTGCCTTCAGAGTGCTTCGTTATTTAAAAGGAACTGTCAGACAAGGCATTCTCTTTAATGCAACACGTGAGATTCATCTTAAAGCTTACAACGACTCTAACTGGATAGGATACACTAACACTCGTAGATCTGTAACTGGTATGTCGTCTATCTTGAAAACACCATCATTTCCTGGAAATCAAAGAAGTAGACCACCATTTCCAAAAGCTCTACTGAAGCTGAATATAGGGCTTTAACACATACTGTTTGTGAGATATAGTGGTTATCTCATCTTATGCATGACATCGGACTCCCCATGACATAATCTTCCACCATTTACTGTGACAATGCTTCCGCCATAAAGATTGCCAAAAAATTCATGAGCGAACGAAACATGTAGAAATAGATTGTTACACTATAAGGGAAAAGATTTAGCAAGGTCTGGTTAAACTTCTTCCTGTCAAGATAAATCAACAACTTGCAGATATTCTAACAAAGGATCTCCCTCCTGGCATCTTTTCCCAACTCAGTTCCAAGCTTGGCATCCATAATGTATACTGCCAACTTACGGTTGGGGGAGGGGCGGTCTTAGAACCCATATCAGGTCTCGCCAGGCCTATATCCACCTGAAGCCAGGCACTTGATCTCGGGTTCCCTCCTTCGTCTAGCTTTTTCTCTTTTCCTCTGTTTTCCTTTTCTCTGTATATAAGGAGGCCAACCCCTCTCGCTACAACATAATTGTAATAAACTCTTCATTGAGATTTTCCATCAATAAGACCTTTCTTCTTTCGTTCTCCTCCTTGTCTTGTGCTTCATGCTTTCTATTCTTTGTGTTGTTTCATCGCTTTGCAGGCTTCAACCATGATGGGTCATGAATTCTAACAAACATTGTTGTCCTTCACACCTAAACATGAAAGATTTGAGAAAGAATATGAATCTTGAAATCTTGGAGAAAATATTGAATATTCTCCCAATCTCGTCATAACAATATAGAAAACGAGTTGGTTAACATCCCACTGTCAAATAAGGTAAACTAGAGAAAGTAATATACATTTTTATTTTGTCAATGCATTGTTACGAAGTGAAGCGAGTTTGAAGAAAAACAAGTAGAAGAGGCCTATAGATCCAATTGAAGGTTAAAAGATTTTAGTTTAAAAATTTGAATATTCACGTGAGGAAAGCTAACAATATTATAATATTATGATTTCTTTTTAGTTGTGTTGTATTGTTGTTATTTGATGATAAATATGAGTTCTTAGTGGCAAAGGTGTTCAATGTTTTGATTTTTAAGTTATTACAATAAAATTGGAATTTTACTTGTTAAACAATGGTTGTAAGGAAACTTGACATGTATTTTGTTTAGGTGTTCATATGATGTTGAGAATGTTTTTTTTTTCTATTGAAGTGTAAAAACAAAAGTTTGGGTTTTTTCTTGATAAATATATGGTAGATATGGGTTGTGCTTTTGTCAAAAACTTAGGTTGTAAGGGGATCTAACACTATTGGTTTCTTTTCTTGATTTCTTGCTTGTGCTTGAGTATAAATAGTTAGTTGTGTTAATGGTGGTTGTTGTATGTTATTCTGTTCATATTTGCCAATGTATATGTGATAGTGCATGTGAAGTATGTAAGACCCGCGAAATTTAATTAATTAAATAAAAAAATTAATTAATAAATGTGGGTAGTGGGAGTCTTATGACATTAAATGTTAATTGTTGTGATGTGAAAAAGTACTAGCATAAGTGGTTAAGAGTACTTAGGCTTGTTGAGAGGGCTTGGGTTGGATTCCTAAGTATGCCAAATTTTGTGTTATTTTAATGTGTATTGTTTTGAATACACATAGTAGGAGTTGATTATGGTATTCTGTGGTTAAGCAAAGTTGACTTTACACAATCCTAAGTATTGGTACATTTGGGTTGATAAATCTAAACAGAAGTAAAGACTTTAGTAATCAGCTAAACATGTGAGAACTGATATAATTGAGTTAGTGAAGATCACTATGGGTTTTAATGCCTAAATTAAGATTACCACTTGTGTTCTCATGCCAGAAACCAGTACTGCGAGAGTAGTGGTGTGGCGCTTGGCGGTAATGGTCGTACCACCGCCAGGCGATAATTATCAGTCTAGAGAAACACTGGGTCGTATGGCGCCTGGCGGTGAAGGTGGTCCCACCAGGTGATACTTGCAAGTTAGAGGCATCAGAGGTGCTTGGCGCCTAGCGGCACGTGTCCCCCACCAGGAGGTCTGGAAGTGGGTTTCGCTTGGTGGCTATAGATCAACGCCAGGCGATAACACAGTGGCAGAACCTTGGGATGCTTTGGATATGTGTGATCTACAATGCTTTGGTGATACCTTAAAGGTCGGTTTGCTAGATGTTCCTTGAGTTATGGCTCAGAACGTATCCCTTGAGTTGTGGCTCGGAATAACATCTTTTGAGTTGTGGATAAGGAAGGCGGATGAACACAAGAACTCTTGAGTTGTGGCTCGGGTTAGCGAGTGTTGCCGGTGCGAGTGTGCGAGTTGTGGCTTGTACGGATGGATCCAGATAGATTGCCCTCTCAATATTTGGCTGACGAGTTTGTTAGTCTTGGGATGTTACGAAATAAGTTCGTATTGAGAACTCCACTTGGCGTTATGGAGTGTGGTTTGTAGCAGGTTTCCCGCACGTGTTCTACAAGTTGTAGCTTGTAGGTGTGGCAGCAAGACATATTGAGATATTCATCTAAAGACGTAGAATATGGGAACATGGTGGTGGCCATGTGGTATGGAATAAGAGGATAGAATTCCTTTGGTGTGAGTGTGATTATATATTTGATTTATATATATGTTTTATATATTGTTAGATCACTCTATCTACTTGTGTTTGACGATGATTGTGTACGCGGTACACGAGAACAAATGATGTTGCAGGTGGATCTAGTGATGCATAAAGCTGGAGCATGAGCTATCATAGGGATTTTCTACATAGTTTTATTAATTTATAGGTTTTAAACACTTTGTAATCACTGATGTTATCGAATTTGGCTTTTGCATACGATTTTATATTTTGGCGAATATATAAATAATTGTTGATGTAATAAAGTTTTAAATTTCCCGCGTCTTTGGGAAATGAAATTATAATAAATGAAGTTTTATTCATATTTTCTTTATTTTATTCTTTAAATCCGCAATATCCGACCGATATGTTACAAAGTATGATTATATGAACAATGTGTTATATATGTGGACTCTGGTTAAGATTCATGAATATGATAGTCTTTGGATTTTTATGAATGTTGTTTGGGCTCTTTTAAAAGCAAGCTCCTTGAGTGGGCGACCTTGAGAGGATCCATCTTGGAAGGTAGCTCGACAGAGTAAACGATTTTTAGAGTGTCAAAGTTAGATGATGGATGTCACTAAACAAAGAACTCTATGAATGGTGTTGGGTGTGCTTATTTGTGGAGGGTCTTTGGAGTGTCAAAGTCAAAAGACGAATCTCTCTAGACAAAGACTCTATTGACCGATGTTTAATACTTAGTTCTTGAGTGTCAAGGTTAGAGGACGAATGCCTCTGGGTAGAGAACTCTATGAACCAAGGATTTGTTGTGTTTGTAAGGATTCTTAGAGTGGTTACCTTAAAGAATGATTGAATCCCTTCGAGCATGGAACTCTATATCTTAGTGTTTTGTTTGGTGTGAGTGTGTAGCACGAATGTTATATATTTGATGTGTTTTAAAAATTGTTGGTAGTTGGTTTTCATTTCGGGTAACTATTGAGATGTGTGAAAGTGTTATAGGAAAGACTATGTCTAGGAAAGACAAGTTTTTTAAGTTTGTACATTTGTGACTTACTTCTCTTTCTGTGTTAAGGATGATAACTTTCCATGGTATGAGCACATTGCGATGGCACACAGATCTACAAAGAAAAGAGAAGGGAAAATATGTAACACAAGAAGGAATAACAAGATAGATAGCTGAAAGAAAAGATCTTATTAGATGATATCAGAAAAACGTGTTTACAACAAATGGCATGAAGCCTTATATAGGAAAAAGGAAAAAAAAACATAATAAGTAGTAAACTGCTATAATAGAAAAACAAAAAAAGAGATCATCTAACTATAAGATAGTTCTAATAGTTCTAAGACCCCCCCCCATAAAACATGCAAAATATGTTGTGACTACCAAGCTTGGAATTAAGATGAGTGAATATGGCTAGTAGTAAAGCTTTTGTCAAAATGTCTGCGAGTTAATGATTGGTTTTGATAGGAAGGAGTTTGACCAATTCCTGCTGGATCTTCTCTTGTATGGTGTGGTAGTCCAACTTTATGCGCTTAGTGTGCTCATGGAAAACTAGATTATTGGCGATCTTTATGGCAAAGTTGTTATCACAGTAAATGACAACTGGTTGAGGCATGATGATATTGAAATCCTGCATAAGATGGTTGATCCATTGTATCTCGCAAACTGTGTGCAAGTGCTTGATATTCAGCTTCTCATGAACTTTGGGAGATGGTAGTCTACTTTTTAGATTTCCATGTGATGAGAGTGTTGCCAAGATAAATAATATACCCAGTGATAGATCTCTTGAATCAATGCATCTAGCCCAATTATAATCGTTGTAGGCTTTTAATTGAAGATCATTCTTGGAGTCAATGAGAATTCCTTGTCCAACTATACCCTTGGGATATCGAAGAATCCTAAAGGCAACTTGATGATGATCTTTGGTAGGTGATGAAACATATTGGCTAAGGTGATTTACAACATATGTAATGTTTGGCCTAATATTAGTAAGGTAAATGAGCTTGCAATTAATCTATGATATGCTACGGGATCATCAAGAGGGTCTTTATCTGCACGAAACTTAGTGGAAAAGTTCATAGGAGTGCTAACAGGTGAAGAATTTAACATGTCAGTTTCAGTAAGTAAGTCAAAAGTGTATTTTCTTCGTGACAGGTTCATGCATGTACTGTTGCGTGCTATTTCAAAGCCCAAAAAATAAGTCAATTCATCCAGATTTTTCAGTTTAAACTTTTGATCCAGTAATAGAGTGGTATTATTAATATTTTTAGGATCATCACCAGTCACTATTATGTTGGCAACATATATAAGGATAACAATAACATGATCATGAGTATGATGTATGAATAAGGAGCAGTTAGCAGATGATTGTTTGAAACCATGAGTAAGAAGAAAAGGAGATAGTTGCGAATACCATTGACAATTAGCTTGACGAAGCCCATAAAGATATTTGTGTAGATAACATACTTATCCAGGTTTTGTGCCAGTCATACCAGGTGGAAGATCCATGTATATAGTTTCCTCCAACTCTCCATGCAAAAAGGTGTTGCTGACATCTAATTGAGCCAATCTCCATCCTTTAGCAGCTGCCACAACAAGCACAAATCGGACAGTGGTGAGTTTTGCCACAAGTGTGTGTGTATCATGAAAATCCATCCCTTCAAGTTGCGTGAAACCCTTTGCGATTAAATGTGCCTTGTATCTTTCAATAGACCCGTCAGCTTTGTGTTTCAATTTGTCAACCCATTTGCATCCTATGGTGGAGCAGTTGGCAAGGAGATCAACAATGGTTCAAGTGTTGTTCTGTTCCAGCACAGATAACTTTGTATTCATAGCATCTTTTCGGTTTGGGTCTTGATTAGCTTCTTTGAAAGACTTTGGTTCATTGTTGCTGTCAATATTATGAATAACCTATTGAAAATGAGTAGATAACCTGGACATAGAGATATATGACTGAATGAGATATTTTGTGTTATTGATTGAAGCCAATTTAGTTTGGTAATCTTTCAAATAGGTAGGTATATTTTTTTATTCTACTGGATCTTCTTTGAATAACATGTTCATCATTTTTTAAGTGATCATTAGAAACATCATCAGAATCAACAACATTAACATTATCAGTTTCTTTAACAGAAGCATCATCATTCTGAATGCAATCAAAATCAAATTCATAAGATTGATTATTCACAAGCAAACATATACCATTTTTATTATTGACTTCATCAATATTATAATAGTTAGGGAAGATATATAAAAGGAAATATTTTGAGACACTTTAACATCATGATTCTTTAAATCAAACACTACATAACCTTTTATGTTAGAAGGGAATCCAAAAATACTAGACCTGGCACGTGTGTGAAATTTGGTGTGTTTGGAAGAAATGGTTTGAGCATAACATAAACATCCAAACACTCTAAGATCTTTGAAATCATAACATTTATCATATAATTTCTCATAAGGGCTACAATTTTTCAGAAAAGGAATGGTGATATATTGATTAAGAGAGCAACATGACTAATGGCATATGACCAAAAGCAAATAGAGATTTTGGATTGAAAAATCAAGGATCTAGTGATGTTTAACAAATGTTGGTGCTTTCTCTCAGCTATCCCATTTTGTTTTGGTGTTTCCACACAACTAGTTTGATGTATGATACCTCTAGAATTGAAAGATCAACCATTTTAAACACATTCTCATTGTCACTCCTAATTATCTTTATCTTGGTCTCAAATTGATTTTCAACAAGGTTAACAAAGTTGTTGACATGCATTCGAGTTTCAGATTTATTATGCATAAGATAAACCCAACAAAATTTGCTAAAATCATCTATAATAGTCAAGAAATAACGATGGCCATGTAAAGACGGGTTGGGTGAAGGCCCCCAAATATCCATATGAACAAGGTTAAAACATTTATCAGTACGAGAATCACTATTAGAGAAAGGAAGATTTCTTTGCTTTGCCAAATGACAAACATCACAATGTTCATATTCAAATTCTTTGTACTCATGTTTATTCTATAACATACGAAAAATTTTATCAGACAAGTGGCCAAGTCTCTTGTGCCAAACACTACCAGTAACAGAATTCACAGACTTATCAGATTTATTGATGTCATTCAGGATGTATAGCCTTTCTTGAAACTTAACTGAACCAATCATCTTTTTGCTTTCTTGATCCTAAATAAAACACCCAAAATTAAGGAATCAATAATTAACCTTGATATGAATATCAAATTAAAATGAAAATCAGGTACAAACAGAACTTAATGCAGAACGATTCCATTGTTCATTTTAACATCTCCCTTATGAGTAGCAATTACGCAAATTCCATTAGGTAAGTTGACCTTAATATCATTTATCCTGTGATATGAAATAAAATTCTTAATGTTCATAGTGACATGATCAGTGGCTCCAGAGTCCATAATTCATTTTTCTCTACCACTCAAAGAATTGTAGCAAGAATGAATATTACCTGAATCAAGAGTGCTAGTTGAAATACTGCTTATATGGCCGGCTTTTTGTGTTGTTTCAGGTTCATTTCCAGGCTTAAGGAGGGCCATTAGAGCTTGATATTGTTGCTGAGTGAGTTTGACCTCTTGTTCATCACCATCATTCTTGCCATCAACAATCTTTGCTTTGGAATTTAGAGCTTTATGACTAGGTGGGAACCCATGTTTTCTTTAACAAATATCAATTATGTGGCCACTCCTGCCACAATAGGTGCAGACACGTCTCTGTCCTTTGCCATTTGGGAATCCATTTTTCCTGTAACATGCAGATTCAATGTGCCCATTCTTTCCGTAGAACATGCAAGTCAAGCCTTTAGCCGTAGCAACGACTTTATTCTCCAAATTGATAATCACATTATTGATACCCACCAATTTCCTTTCTTTTTGTAACACATATGAGAAGATTTTCGAAATAAGAGGTAAAGGATCCATTAATAAGATGTGGGATTTGATGTTACCATATTGTTCATTCAAACCCCTTAGAAATTGCATTGCCTTATCTTCAGATTTCCTTTGCGCAATTGAATCAAAAACCTTGCAAGAATCTTTACAATTGCAGACAGGATCTTAGGTGGAAATTTTTGATCTCATCCCAAATAATTCTAAGCTTTATAAAGTATTCACTTAGAAAATGGTTTCCTTGCTTTAACTAGGCCACATCCATCTAGAGATCGGAAATGCGCAATAAATCCCCTTGAAAGAATCAAGTCTTTAAATCTTTCCATAAATCTTTCGCACTTTCCATCCATAATATGCTTTGTCTGATCTCTGGTGACACATAATGCACAATCCAAGGTAACCCCATGTTGTTGCATCTCGTTCAGGCACCATGTATGGAATCTTTGGAATTTAAAATAGGCGAAACAAGAGAGACTGTTGGACTCTCTCCATGATGTAAGTACAAGTAACTTTCACTAGACAAAGATGCCTTGTCAGATTTCTCTTCTTTAAAGGAAGGGCGAAAAGAAAGAATACAGATAAAGGAAGAATCCAAGTGGAACTAGGGCAGTAGAGCTCTTCAGTTGAAGAGCTATGATACCATGTTAAGGATGATAACTTTCCATGGTATGAGCACACTACAATGGCACACAAATCTGCAAAGAAAAGAGAAGGCAAAAATGCAACATGAGAAGGAATAACAAGATAGATAGCTGAAAGAAAATATCTTATTATATGATATTAGAAAAACGTGTTTACAATAAATGCCATGAAGCCTTATATAGGAAAAAGGAAAAACAGAATAAGCAGTAAACTGGTGTAATAAAAAATAAAAAAATAGAAAAAAAGATCTTCTAACTATAAGATAGTTCTAATAGTTCTAAGATTATTTGGAGCCTAACTTGGTGAGCTCCATGTATTTTACTTTTAGCGAAGAAAATGAGTTTTGGAAAGTTATATATTTATTTTCTAGATATCTTGGTTTTTATACGTTAAATGAGTTTGTTTTTAAAAGTGAGGTTTTTGCTTGGTGATGTTAGCTTATCCTTTTGTTTGTGTTTATTTTTGTTTGACTATGATGATTATGATTTATCTTGGGAGCAGATGATAGTACATGAGTTGAGAAAGATGCACAACATTAAAGAGAGAAAGGTCAAGATCATGAGATTTTTGAACATTCTTATATCTTATGTTCTACATTTACTTTTCATTTTCATTAAAGTTTTGGTTGCAAAATAATGATTTTCATTGAGGTTCAAATAAAGTAGTGATAAAGTTTATTTTTATTATGAAATTGAATAAGGATATTTGTGTTAGTTCTAAGCTTTAGGAAGATGAAAATTGGGGTGTTACATATTAGATTTAATTAGGTACAACATAAAGGGTGTTGGATATTCCATGTCAATTGTTGATTTACATGAACAACCATAATGGACAATTATCTACTAGAGTTGTTAATGCTAATTATACTCTTACGAAATCACACCAACTGCTTTAAAATTCGCCAGATCAATAAATCAAGGCCTTTCTTTTATAGATAACAATTTCTCAGAAGGGAAATTGTCTACAATCTCTTTTTCCTTCCTTGTAATATCAGAATTGGTAAGCCTAGATAGGTGATCAACTACCAGATTTTCACTTCCTTTCTAGTCTTTGATCACCAAGCAAAATTCTTGTAATTATAATGTCCATCTGATCATCCTAGGCTTTGAATTTGGCTTAGTCAACAAGTATTTAATTGCAATATGACTAGTGAACATTGTGATAGTTGAGTCAATGAGCTAAAAGTTCTTTCTCAATCGTGGCATAATTAACTTGTGCTTCATTGAGCATTTTTCCAAAATAATGAATTACATGGAATTGCTTATTTTTCCTCTATCCCAAAGCAACTCCTACAACATAATCACTGACATCACACATCATCTCTAAGTAGAGGCTCTAAATTTGCATAATGATTACTGGTGTTGAGCTCATCTACTATTTTAATGCAGTAAAAGCTTATCTACAGTCCTTATCTAAAACAAATTTGTTTTCCTTGATCAATAAGTTGCTTAGTGGTATCCTTGATAAACCTTTTATAGAATCCAACATGGCCTAAGAAGCTTTTAATTCCATTTACATTGGTAGGTGGTGGAAGTTTTGCTATTAGCTCCACTTTGGTTGGATCAACCTTTATTCCTTTTTTTTTGAAATCTTGTGACCAAGGACATTTCCTTCTTTTACCACAAAATGACATTTCTCCCGGTTTAGGACCAAATTTTTTTTCCATGCATATTTTCATCACAATGTTGAGGTTTTCAAGAAAATTATCAAATGATAAGCCAAAAACAGAAAAATCATATGTGAATACTGTAACATCCCAAGGGAATATTACTTAAAATAAATAATAAAAGAAAATAATTACATTAGTAGTCGTCTCGATAAAAATCCCAACGCGGGAATATTTAATTTCATGAAAACGTGCGCCAAAACTTAGA